>Ga0307475_10000145_pt1 | contig 40570 bp, 34 predicted proteins | sample atmos_gasesECM1C_FD_203317 | JGI IMG/M metagenome (GOLD analysis project Ga0307475, IMG submission 203317) | Hardwood forest soil microbial communities from Morgan-Monroe State Forest, Indiana, United States - atmos_gasesECM1C_515 | ecosystem: Environmental > Terrestrial > Soil > Temperate... | reverse complement strand
GCATCTCGGCCACCGCTCTGCCCTTCGGAAGCCAGATGGTCGGCACGACGAGTAACACTCAGCTTGTAACCGTGACCAACCCCGGCAATGCCACGCTGACTTTCCTTAGCATTAGAGCCAGTGGCGACTTCTCCGAAACGGACACCTGCGCCAACGGCGTTGCGCCAAATGCTTCTTGTACGCTTTCCGTAAGCTTTACCCCGACCGCCGCCGGCCCCCGGGCGGGAGCGATCACGATTTCCGACAATGCTCCCGGCAGTCCGCAATCCGTTACTCTGTCTGGCCAAGGAACGGACATCGTCATCTCGGTTCCCGGAGGCTCCACTTCGGCCACCGTTTCTGCGGGACAGACGGCAACATTCTCGCTGTCGCTCACTCCCTCGGGAGGGTTCAGCGGCCCCGTGACTGTCTCCTGCAACAGCGCGATTCCGGCGAGCACCTGCTCGTCAGCGCCAAGCTCGTTCTCGCTCGATGCTCCGGTCACAGTAATGACAACGGTGACCACGAGTGCTCCATCGCATTCCACTGTCCTGCCAATTCCGCGGCTTTCCCCGCGCAACTTCGCACCGCTCCGGGCCATGACGCAAATCCTACTGTTGTTAGTTGCGTTTCTGGCGTTCTTCATCGCAGCTTTGCGGCGCCGCCGTGCCTGGATTGGAGTAACGGCCTGCCTTTTCCTCGTCGCGTTGGTGTCGGGCTGTGCCGGCGGGTCCGCCAGTCCGGGGATTTCAGGGCCGACTGCTGGCACACCCTCGAACGCCTACACGGTGACCGTGGTGGTCCAGACGGCGAGCGGAGCAACCCGCAGCGTGCCTCTAACGGTGATCGTTCACTAGTTCGAGTTTCCAACGGGAGGGCGGAGGCGCTGAACCGACTTGGGCGACTCAGCGGTGTGGTGGACGAGAGGGGAGCAAATTGATCCAGAAAAGTCTGGGGAAGGCGAGAGTGGCTGCTGCTCGCAAACTCGGGATCCGGCCAAATCAAGAAGAAAGAATGGTGGAGGCGGGGGGAGTCGGAATATTCACGCGTATTGAGAACACGTAAGTTATTGATTTTGCGAGACGCTCAAAACTCAAAAAACGCACAAATTGCACCCAACTGGAACGTATCTGGAACGCGGGATTTCGCCGACTCACCGCGAATCCTGTGTGTTTTTTTTGATTCGTTCCGCCGGGGTGAATGTGTCCAGCGCTAGTAGGACTGAACCGTGATCTCTGCTTCCTTGCAGGCTTGCGGGGTGGTCTTCCCATTCGTGATTTCCACTTCCACCTGCAGCGTCACGATCTGCTCCGGTTTGTATCTCCTCATCGGCATGTCCAGCTCCCTTAGAGTGATTCTCTCTCACTCCCGTTGGACACATTCACCTCGGTCACGGCAACCTGTTCTATCATGATTGCGGCCCGAGTTCCTGCAAAATCTAAGGTTTAGGGGACGGTAGGCTTGCCGAGATTTTGCCCTGCCGCGCATACTGTAAAAAGCGCTCAAAACGATCCTTCGCGACAGAAAACTGCGCTTGAGGGCCATCCAGCAACTTCAAACTACGCGAGCCGACTGCAGCAAGCTCTTCGACATCTGCCATGTGCTTCTCAAGCATCTGGCTAAAAGAGATGAGTGACTTCTGGTTTTCATTGACTCCCTTGTTCGACAGCTCAACGGGACTTAGCAAGGGATCTGAAAAGGGTGACGGCGTGTCAAGACGAGCGTTCCTTCGTTTCGATAGTTCGACCGCAAACGACCTGGCTTGAAGAGTTCTATTTCCTAATAAACCCAATTCCCACTTATCGGTTAAGTATTTGAGTAAACTGGTATGGTCCAAAACAGTGTGGCAGACTCCTGGATCGAGCCAAGGGGAGATCAAAATTGCGGGGATGCGTACTCCCAAGGACATAAAGTCAAATTCATTCGTGTGTTCGTCAGGCGCCACTGTGGCTGGTGGAGGCACGTGGTCATAAAAACCGCCATGCTCGTCATACAAAAGCACGAACAGAGTCTCGTTCCACAACCCTTCATTCGAACGCAGAGCATTGTAGACTTTGGCGATCAGAAGCTCGCCTTTCATGATATCCGTGGGCGGATGCTGGTCATTCTGGCCTTTTCCTGAATAGCACGGTTCAATGAATACATATTGAGGGAATGTGGCCGGATCCTTCTGCGCATCGGCGTAGAAATCGTCCATCTCACGGTATTGAGCGACATGCAGGAGTTGGTCTACCATCACCAGGGTCTGAGCCTCACCATCGTGGTAGATTTTCCAGCTGATGTCCTTCTCGCAAAGGCGACCGTAGACAGTGGGTTGGTCGTAGAGATGCCAGTTAGGATCGAAGATGCCAACCGGCATCTTTACGTGCCCCTTGCATGTACCGCTATGAACGAAGAATCGGTTGGGCCAGGTCGGACCGGGCATCGATGAGAACCACCGGTCACAGACTAGAAAATTTCGGGCAAGTTTGTGTAACACCGGTAAGAAGTCGAGTGGGTAGAACCCCATGATCTGAGATTTCTCTTGGACGGTACAGTTCGGATGTGCCTGAACGTAGTCACGTACGAATCCGCCACAATTATTTGCCAACTGGTGATTAACGTTTACAAACTCGTGCGCCGGATCGACCGGAATCGATGTCAGTTTCGTCTCTGATTGGAGGATGGCCTTGCTGGCATCTGGATAATCAGGGTTGCTCTTTGGATTGGCTGGATCCACCCCATCCAGACCCGCATGTACAGGTGCCAAGGAGCCGAGCATCTGGTCGAAAGAATGATTCTCCATCACTAAAACGATGACGTGCTTGATGGGATCGTTCTGTGGCATGTCCTGCTCCCTATACCATCCGTCTCCACGATCTCGCTTTGACCGTGATTCGCCTGCCGACGAGCCGGCGCGCTTTTTGATTCGGCCCGTCGCACCATTTCTCGGGCGCCTTGGTCCTCCACAGGACCGTGCAGCCAGGCCGTGGAAGGCAGAGTGTCGGTCGCCAAAGGTCTAAACTACTCCTGTGTCGCTCTTGATCTTCTTCAGTAACCGCTCGGTCTCGGCGGCGCTCACCTGCGCCTTGTCGGCAAGTTGTTTCGCGGCATCGCGTGCTTTAACTGCGTCGGCCACGGCCTGGCTGGCTTTGGCGGCGTCAGTGCCTGCGGCGGTAGCGTCTGCCACCGCCTTGCGAGCCACTTCGACCTGCTGACGCGCCTTGCGGGCGGTCTGAGCCGCCGCATCCAGCGCCTTCTGCGCGGCGGTGGCATCGGAGTCCGCTGCGGATTTCTTAGCGGGAGGTGCCGCCGCAGCGAGAGCTGTCGCGTTTGTGACGGCATCGGTAGCCCGATCGACCGCCGATTGCGCGTCGTGAGCCGCTGTTTGCGTGTCGGCGAGCGCTGCCTGCGGGTCGTCGCCCTTCTTCCTTCCATCGCTGCCATCGCGCATGGCTTTCGCCCCTGCCCCTACGCCTGAGGAGGTCGCGCTGCTCCCAAAGTAGAAGCTGATGACGCTGACGAAGACGGTCGCCAAAGTCGTGAAAATCTGTTTCGCGAAATCGTCGGCGTCCTTGTTGCGCTTGCTGAAGTACGTCGCATTATAGAGTGGACTTTTCCCGTCGGTATCGGTTTCCACGGAGCCATCGGACTTCCTCGCCGGCTCGTAGGCTACGACGAATTGCGCCTTCAGGTCGGTGAGTTGCGCCTCAGTGATCTTGGTGAGGGGCTTGCCGCCGGGACTGAGTTCAACGTTACTCACGCCGTTATAGAGAAAGGCCGCCAGGCAGACGAATACAAGCACCAAGCTGAAGGCAATAAGAGCGCGGATCGATCCCTCCGGCAGGGCGAGTGCTTGGGTCGCATTGGCAAGCCCCAGGACCGAGTAGACGATCACGAGAACCGCCATCATTACAACGACCAGAGCGAGGCCAACAAGCACAACCGCGCTCAGTGTTAAGGCTTCGTCGGTCTTCCCGTGGTTTGAGAAGAACGCGGGGAACCCCAACTTGTACAAGCCCGCGCCCGCCACGACTAGGAGCACTATGCCACCCCACAAGAGATACCTATTCGTTTTCATGGTTCTCCCCCCGCGACCGGTCTTATTCCGTCGGCCTCAGATAATGCTTCAATCCACAATTTCAAAAGTTACGACAAAACGGTAAATCGAGAGCACGTTCTCGCGCTTAGCGAGAAAGCCGCACGCGCTCGAAAACAGCATTCCCTAAGGCTTCTCGAGATTTCGGGTGATTGCAAAAAGCTTATCCAAGTCAAGTGTCAAGCCGAAGTGCCCCTTTATCTCCTTTTCTTTTATCAACTCAGTATGATTTGCGTAACTGAAAGACAAGGGAAGACTGAGCGCAGTGGCAACCGGAATTTCGACCTTAACTTGTACTACGGCAACATTCAGACGCGTTTCCTTCATGCGTTCCAACCGACTGCTCAGCGAATAGGTCACCTTGCTAAGGTCTTTGAGATTCATTCGAAAAGGGTTCTTTGATGAGCCTTGTAGTTCAAGGCTGCCGAAGAAATCCCTGGTCTTGGACTGATTCAGACTTCGGTTCGGGGTGTTGTAAAATGAGATTCCCGCATTGGCGGTTATGTTCAACGGTGCGATCTTCCCATCAAATAATAATTTGAATTCCGAGTAGCCGGAGACCACTGCTTGCCTCTGGTTTGTATATTCAAAAGTGAGTAACGGCTGCTTGTTAAATTCTGCGAGGTCAGCATCCAAATCCTTTTGTGCTTGCTCCAAGGCTTCGTGAGCGGAGATTAGAGAAGGCACGACCGTATTGTTCAGATAGTCGCGAACCCCTGCCGGAACATCCTGCTTCTTAGAAACATCCGACGTCCGAATTGGGTCATAAATTGTATCGTAGAGAACATGCAGGTACTTATCGGCTAAGACTTGTTTATCCGCGTCTGTCAATTCCGTTTTTCCTTTGCAGTAATCCACCACGTCCTGCTCAAGCTTGGCTCGAACGGAACGAAGTCTACGAAACACTTCAGGATCTGCGGCTAACAGGTCATTGAAAACCCTTGACTCGCCTTCGCTCAGTACGCCTAGGCGACGAACAATCGCGGGGTCGTATTTCTCCTTCCAGCGCTTTTGAAAACGCTTAGACCGCGTGCTCCGGTCGCCGTAAATACCGGCGCTGATTGAGTAGTTTGCAAGCTGCTTCTGGTTGACGCTTTGAAGCGGCTGGCTTGGATTTTCGATGTTGAAAGACGCTGAGCCGTTTATTCTTCGCCACAATCCATAATTTTCATAGTTCTCGGGTGTATCTCCACCGCTTGCTAAACTAAACAATCCATAAGGGGAGCCTCTCAGCGTCACCGTAGAACCACTCACGGATTCTTGAATCGCCCCATGCTCGATTGCATAACCGAGAAACGTGGTCAGCCCTGCTTTTTCCACCAAGGTAGTGGAACCAGTACCGGCAGGGACGGAGCCTTGTTGTTTATCGGTTCGGGCCGTCTCTCCCAGATATCGGTAAACGGTGAGATTTCTGATGGTTACCTTAGCATTGTCAGGCGCAACTGCATGCGCAAACGTATAAAGAATAAGGTCGTTCCAAACAGATCCGATCGGAGCCGCTACATCCCTATCCTCTGCTTTCCGGGCGACTGCCGCAGCAATATCTTTCACGGCGGCATTGACTCGCGCCTCAATGACAGCCGGTACATTTGGGTATGCTGCATTCTGTGCTTTAGCTTGAGTGCCAAAGAGGCCGAGATACATTACGAAGACTATCCCGAGAGCTGTTCTCATGATTTGTGTTCCTGATTCAAAATCTACGGTGCGATAACGCCGAACGAGAAACCAGGGTCTTTTACTGCGGAATCCGGTGTGATCCGAGGAACACTGAAGTTTCCGCCAAGAGAGCCAGTAAGCCTGATGTCGTAATAGGCGGAGCTTGGTACACCCGGGTCAAAGTTAAACTCGGATGCCACAACATGGATTTGAGGCTTTGGCTTTGTAACGGGGAATACGTATGGCGGTGGCAAGGGCTTGCCATCGAGAACGAGATGGATGTGTGGTGCCGTCCCTTGGGTGGTGATAATAAATTGAACCGATTCGGCTTTTGTCACATCGTAGTCATAGGGGTCCAAAGGGTCAGGTTGCGTCATAATGCCTCCGTTGTTGATCGCTCTTTGGTTAGCCCGAGGAATATTAGCCAATCAAGGATCGTCAGCAAATCCAAAATAGCCACGCGCCTCAATTGCTTCGATGTCGGATATGCCTCTCGTTTGGCGTAATGTGGGAACAGACATTCGCGAAGTCGACCGCCAGTTCGTCAAATGCGTTCCGCTGGTAATTCCCAGAGTCTATAGGTACAGGCTATGGTTATGTCAAGAAAATAAATTCAATGCCAACGTACTAACGAGAACTGAGATTGACTGGAGACGGAAACCGACGCGGTCTTGACCTGCGCCTAATCGAAGAGTATCGTTCGACCACTCCACATTCCCCAAGAGGTGCCCCGTGATAGAGATTCTTGAGTTTGACGAAAGACCAATCGTCTTGGGTGAACAACGTCGGCTCGTCTTGGCGGGCGACGGTCCTTTTGTAGTGAGCACGAGCTGCTTCGTCGATAGTCCCCCGCCGCCTGGCTTTCGACCCTGCGCGGAATGCTCCACATCCCGAGTCGAGATAGGTGAACCCGTAACCATTGGAGTGTCCCGTCAGTTCTGGGCCAGGAAGACCGGTGCAATCAACATCGAAATCAAGGACTCTGTGGGTGATGTCATTAACCTTCGACTGGCCATAATTACGGACTCGGATATTGCGCCCACGCCAGCAAGCGCGGGTGCGTGAGATTCGGGAGTATTCACGTGACGGACCAACCTCAATCTCTAATAGAAAAGGAAATAGCCACACTCGAAGCGCAGACTCGGACTGGCGAAAATCGCGGAAAAAAGCTAGCACGACTAAGAAAAATCATTGCATACGGTCTAAAAGCGATTGCCGGCGGCGGCAGTCTGGTCGTAGCAACGGGCTACCTCACCAATTGGCAACAGGTGATTGGTGTGGCGATCCTAGTCGCCATTTTTCTCGACACCATTTCCTCCAACCACAAACGTCTGCTCGCTGAAGCCACAGCCGGTTACACCTATGAATTTCTCCGTGAAAGCCACAGTAGAAAATACAACCGTGAATTGGATCCACTTCTGAAACAGTTGAAGAAATCTGACCTCACGCAGGCCGAGGCAGAAGCTGCCCATAAGGCCATCGACACCCTTCAACGGGAAACCCAGAAGGAACTCGCCGAGGGTATTGCTCAGATCAAGAAAAACCTAGCCGACTCCGATTTGAAGGCACTTGAGGCACTCACCCTAGATAAGGAACGCGCAGCGGCTCAATAGCTCGAAACAGGAGCCTGTCTGTGCGGTCTTCAAACTTGAGGCACATCACTTCGAGACGCGACCGCGGTGAGGGTTAATGGAGTATGCGTTTCAATCGGACACCGATAAATGGGGATGTCAAAAAAGTGTCGTCTCACCCTCTCCTCCCGCGCTAGTTAGGTAGACCGTTCCGAAAGCGGAATATCGCGGTACACTCTGATCTTCAACCAAAGCAACACGCAAAGCATGGCTTGGTATCCAATAAGTGTACGTCTTCTCATGCGGTGCCGGAGGAGCCGCCACGGGTCATCGGGAAAACGCGCAAGAACGGAAAAAAGCGCGCCGAGGCTCGAAGGTAACCGGAACGCGGCCATTGCGCAAAAGAGTTCGCCGTCCTGCGTTAACCTATATGGGAAGCAGGACATCTAATCAAGTAGCCCCAGAGAATTGAGGCACTAAGTAAAGTCTAGGTTCGACGATAAAGGAGTGAAGCAAAAAAATCTGAAAGGTTTCATAAGCGAACTCTACCCCAGTTATATACGGAGCGATTGAAGGGTAGCTTTCGGCCTCAATGAGAAACCTAGTTAGTTAAACTTGCCGGTCTCGCTCACCGGCCATTGCGAACGACTCGAATAATAAAAGCTGCGGTTTTGAAAAATAGAAGCATGGATCGCAGCGTTTTTTACGCGGTAATTCGAAACGGGAGCATTGGCGTGGTGAGGACGCAGCACAAGTCGACCCACCTCGAACGGCGCCTAAACGTTCGCGAGCTGCCACGGAATATCTCGTTTGACGGGCGGTCTCTCTTCGCAACCCTCAGAATAAAGTTGCCCCAGTACGAAAATCCCGATAGTCGTGGCAAACGGAAGCCCCAGCCTGGATATAAATTCGACCGGACCGAGAGGGAAATACGGCGGGAATTCGATGGATACGACTTCCACGGTACTTCTTTCAGGGGCCTTTGTAAGAACGAAAGAGGAGAATGGGAAGAAGATCTCAATGTATGGATTGAGATAGACGGTGAGTTTGACGATGCACGGTTGCGTCGACTGAGGGTTATGAAGCGCAGGTTCAAGCGCCGATTCAAGCAGTGGGAAATCTACATGACCCTTACGCCGGTAATCAGGCTCTGGGCCAAATAAAAAAGTCAGCAGGTCGATGCCGCCGACTTATTTTTTTGAACCGAGGGAGTTCCTCTGATGAGTAAAACACAACCTTTTGTGGGTGCCTCACTCTCAGATCTCGACTCTGTCTGGTCAAATTCAATGCCCGCATTGCGGATGTTCTGCAATTGGTCGTTGGAAACCAAATAGACCGCATTCTTGCTAAACATTCGCTTAAAGCAAAGCTCTCCCTTCAAGAGACTCCGTAGTTTCTTGGAGTCGTAGTGGTGTCTCAAGGTTATCCAGCTGATGACGGGTTGCCGCATTGCTCGTCCTCCCCCTACGATAACTGCTCTTACCCTAGCACGCCAGTGAGCATCGTCAAGATTTGTAAGCGTCGGCGCTGGTTCAATCCCCAATTGCGCCCAACTGGAACGTATCTGGAACGCGGATTTTCAGTCCGCTGGCCAATCTTGTGAAGTTCTCCTAGTGGAAACGCAAAGTGTGCGTGCAAAACTATGGCAATGCCTAGGTGCCAAGGACCCACTCTTCGAACGTCTTCTCGACAGGAAGTATCTTTTTTCCTAAGCCAACCAGAAAGTCCGGCCAGTAGCCAGGGGACCGGCCTATCACGGAAATCTTGTCGATTCTTACGTTTCCCCTCAGCCCCGTGCCAAGAAGCAATCTGGCGGTATGATCTGCAGGGTTTAAGCTGTATCCAATCACATAGATCTCTGTGGCAGTTCGGATGGCTGCTTGAGCAAGACCCCACACGCGCAGCAAACAAGTATTCTTTGAAATGTCCTTCAAATATGTGGGCAAGATCAATTTCCGCCCCTGGTCTAGGGATTTTTTTGGTGGGTATTCTCGTGCCGGAGAAGTGCCACGCCAAAAGAAGTGGTCTGCGAATTCAATCTCAGGAGTTTCGTCTCGTTCCGAATCCTGCATCCAATTCACAGAGCCGTGCGGCTTAAGGATTTGGGTGTAGCTTCGAGGTTCCAGGTCGCCTGCGTCTTGGATAGCAAAACCGTATCCGTCAACATAGCTCCATTTCTTCGCACGCCAGAAGATTGCTTCGTGCAGTAGATCCCAGTTGAACGAAATTAAGATGTCTCCTGGCTGGACTAGTTCTCCCCATGCTTCAGCCACGCGAACAACACGGACGGGGTCAATACCGATTTCGAAGTCTCGGACACCGGCACGCCAGAACTTCTGGTCGATCTTGTTCTGATACCACAGAAATTGCTCCGTGATTACGCGGGTTAGCTTCATCAAGTCTTCTTGCGTCCAGTCCACGTGAACAGCATGAAGACTGCCAATGGACTTGTAAATTTCGAGTTGAGTGAGAAGAATTTCGAGATTCAAGTCCTTGTTGTTCGTTATGCGTTCGAGCGCGGTTGCGGCTCGACCAAGCTTCCAGAAGATATCACTTGCGGCGCTTGCTTTTAGGTCATCGGAAAGAGGATAGCGACGCAAGAAGGCCAACAGGTCATTTGCGAGCGGATAGCCGGCAAACACAGAGGCTCCGGCACCGAGGATAAACACGCGCAGCGTGGAGGACTGGTGTCCTAGAGGCATGATTTACATTTTATTCTCAGCCGCGGCGCCAAAATAGCAACACTATCCTTGATAATATTGAGATGACTCTATCAGACTCAAGTGCTTTAAGCCGCCCCACCTCCACCAGCCGCCATTACCCGAGGCGCGCCCCAGTCCGTCATAAGGTCGTAGACCTCGGCGAGAAATTTCTTCACGACAGACTCAGGGTCGCCTAATTCTTTGGCTGGAGCGTATTGGGCAAAATGCTCGGCCGCCATCCGCCCGATTTGTATAAATCGACCACGGTACGTCGCGTCAGCGAAATTCAACCTCCATTGCTGAATTTCCTTGAGGCGACGAAGGTAGTCTTCGAATTCATGCGTGGTTTCCGGGAATGCCTGGCGTGTCTCTGCGTTTATCTGGCGCGTCGCCCCCAAGTAATCCACTTCGACAAAGTATCCTGGGTATGCCCAGTGCACCTTCCTGACGATTGCTTGAACAAGCGGGCGAGCTTCCGCATTTTGGGCGAACCCATTCGCGAGGATAAGAGCGGTCTGAAAAACGGACGCCGTCTCCGGGGGTGCTTTGTCCCATATCCGGCCAGATGAGAATAGTTCCTGCCTGCCAGTAAACTCACTTTCCCAGATAGCCTGCAACGGAGGAGTGAACCATGTCTCGAAGGAAGGTCCAGACGCGGTCGAATCATAAGCTTTGAGAAAGCAGGGAAGGTATTCGTAGATTGCCCTGCGTGCGAGGGGAAGCGGGAAATAGTCGATCTGAACGCCTAGGTGAAGCCACAAAAACGATTCGAGCAATTCCGCTTCGAGAAAATTTGTACGCATATCGGAAGAAGGAACGGTCGCCTCGATTTGTTCGAGCACCGGACGCAGGCGGTCATTGAGAAAAAAATTCAGGTTCGCCCCGCCCAATCTCTCTTGGTCGATCTGGGTTCCTGCGTCAGGCCGATTTTCCGGTCGAGAAGACATGTGTTACAAACTCCAAAGGTTTAAGGTAGTCGGGCCGTGGCTTGCAAACCGAGACGTGGTCGTGTCCGGACACAGTGGGAACTTCTTCATCATGGGAATAGCCGCCGACATAGACAATTTCCTCGTTCGTACCGAATAGCGAACTTGCCTTAAGTGCTGCGAATTTATACTGCTTCCACAACTCCTCCGTTGCTTCTTTGAGATCGAGAATCGTCGGGCTGTCGTGCCTCAGATTTTGATAGAGAGGATTCGATCGCAGGTAGGCACCGGTAATCCCTCTGATTATTGGCAGGCTGCGAACGAGTCCCAACGTACCTGCTGCCAACACACCTCGATGCGCTGGAGCAAAGAACCGAAGCGAGGACCGGAGGATCAATCGGTCCGGATAATCCGGGTCTTCTTCTTTCTTCTCTTTCCCCGTCCGCATCCAAACGTCCAGGTCCCCCTTGCTCTCGGCTAGACGAGTTATCTTCTGGCGCATCACCTCCCTGATGATGACGGCCCCAGTCGAATGACCAACCGAAATCAGATAGTTGTAGGGCGTATTCCCACGATTCTCCCAAAAGGACAATGGTGTGCTGAAGAGACTGAGGCTTTTCGAAGCTGTCGCAAAAAAGCCAGCGCCAACGACAGCTTGTTCCTTTGCCCGGGCGATGCTCGTAAGAAATTGACCGAACTCTTCCGCAAGCGGCACGATCTGGTTGCGGCTACGGTAGGCGTAGAAATAAAGATCGTACTCACTCCATATCGGCGATGAGTCAACCAAATGCTCGAAATCGACCCAGGTAGTTCTCGGATCTCCAAAGAACCCGTGGACAAAAATCACCGCCGCCACAGGGGGTCTGTGCGAAAGCAGGACGAAAGCGCCGCGATTCCCTTGCAGGCTGACCGGAAAGTGTTGCATTTGGACTCGCTCGAAGGTCGGGCGTCAGTCAAACACAATAGTCCTCCACCTGTCAATTATCCCTCACGGCAACCAAGATATTGAAAACGCGCAAGTTATTGACGTTGCGAGGCGCTTAAAGCATACGGCGAAATTGCGCCTAACTGGAACGTATCTGGAACGCGGGATTTCGTTCATTCTCGTTAATTTACAGTGCACTACTGGTGTCTCTGGGGTGCTGGCACGGAGGAGAGGCGGATGGCATCTAATACAGTGAACTCGGGAATCATGCGGTGTGGGAGGAACCGTAACGATTCATAGAAAAAAGGCGCGAGAAGAGAAAAGCATCTACCGGCCCGATTACTTTGAGTTCCGGACCGCATCTAATGGAATGTGGGTGGGGTATAGCCCGCGAAGAAGTCACGATAAGGAGTGAGGTAAAAAAACGATAGGTTTCAGAACCGAACGCGACCCCGATTCACATATATAGAGCGATTGAAGGGTGGCTTTCGGGTTCGAAAGAGAAACCTAGTTAGTTAAAAACGTGCCGGTCTCGCTCATCGGCCATTGCGAACGACTCGAATAGACAAAGCTGCGGTTTCAAAAAAGAAGCATGGATCGCAGCGTTTTAAGCGGTAATTCGACGGGAGCATTGGCACGGTGATGAGTACGCAGCACAATTCGACGTACGAAGAGCGGCATCACACGGTCGCCGAGCTCGCCTCCCTCTGGGGTTTGAGCGAAGACACGATTCGCCGCCTTTTCTTGCCCGAACCGGGCGTCCTAGTCATTCATCACCCCCGCCGACGCGCCCGCACTTACAAAACACTACGCATTCCCCAATCAGTGGCTCAACAGGTCTACGTGCGCCTCGTTAACGGAGGTCGCCGTGGAAGCCTTTAGCCAATTCCGGGGGCTGGAAGACGCACACGCGATGCATCGATACTCGCATCGCGCCCGGATTACCGGTGATACAAATTCGCATGCAGGGATGCCGCGCGGAGTACCGCGCAACCCCCACCACCACAACCAGATGCGGGCCCCCACCCCCACCCCCCGACCCGCCGCCGCCGCGGCGGGGAAATTCAATTCCGTGACCACACTTCTGCGTAACTCAGAAGTGTGCTCCCGGCTTCAGCGCCGCGTGACTGGCGCCTCGGGTTCGCCCCACACAACTACGTGGGCGAACCAACTGAATTTCCCCGCCGCGGTAGCGGCGCCGCAACCCAGCGCTTTGGTCCCGGTGTCCGCGTCTGTGCTGAAAATAACGAAGCGCAGGGTTTGCGGCTCGGCCTCTACGGGCCGAGGGATGGGGGGTGCGGGTGGGGTGGGTGTGGTGGTGGGGAATCCGAAATCAGAATCCATGCGGGCGCAAGAATTCAGAAGACAACGCATGCACCTCGGACGTTCCAGACGAATCCACCAGGCCAAAAAGGCAGCCCTGGTCGGGGGCAAATTACGGTTTCAGTTTCGCAAAGGGAGGGTCGAACGTAACTGAAAAGATTTAGCGGCTCAGTTTTGTAGAGCCTCAGGTGGGCAAAAAAAACGCCGGACCGTGTAGGGCACGATCCGGCAGTCCTCGCGCATTGCGCGAGGAAGTGCCCACCATCGACAGACTTTAAGGAGACGACGATGATGAACACTTTGCGGGCAAGGGCGGGCGCTAATAACTTGGGCTTAGGGCTTGCGGGAGATCTTCGTCAGTCAACAGCTATTACGGGAGTTTGTCAAGGCGGGCGGGAACATCCGTCGATTAGCTGGGGAACGCTGCAAGGATTTGTTACGCCACTCTCCGGGCGAGAATTACCCGATCAGCCATTCGACTGGATTTTCGCGGGAGCCATCTTTGTCGTACTGCTTCGAATCGTCCGCGCACGAGGCCGTGCCAAGAAGCGGTTAGCGGAAGAGAGAAACGTACTCCGTGCGGCAGCCCGCGAAGCCGAGCGGCACGCAAGACAGTCGGAAGCAGCGCTCAAACAAGAGATCGCCACGTTAAAGCACCAGGTCGCGAGCTTCATGGAAGTGCCGCAGGAGCCGCTCCGTGCTGTAGGTGCAAAGGTTCGCCTCGCTGTTCCACCCGATGGGAGCGAAGTGTTTCTCCCGTTGCTTGATCGGGGGCGCGTGTACGAGATTGCGATTCAAGGGACATGCAAATTTTCGGAACCAGCAGGGTGGTTTAAGGAACGCGACGCGCACGCGGATGCCTTCTATCGCACCGACGAAATCGGCAATTTTCTCAAACCTCATAAATGGCTGAGATTGGACGACGTACCGATTAACTCACGCTTCGCAGATAGAGAGAAGCACCGGTACAGTTTTCGGATTGACGGGGACGGCAAGAAGACCTCCGTTCGTTTTCATGCGAAATACGAGGATCTGTGCTTTCGACCGAAAGGCCCGCTCTCGCTCACGGTTGAACTGCTCCCCGAGGGCACTCCTTCGCCAGCCGCCGCCGCCCGCCGAGAAGAAGCTGCGAGAGAAGAGGTGAAAGAAGCAGAACGAGTTGCTCGGGAGAGTGCTAAGCGAGCGGAACAGGTGGCTATGGAAAACTCCGCGCTTCACGCCAAGCTCGAATCGTTAAAGCGTCAAGCGCGTTTCGAGAGCCACTTCTTGGACCCAAAGTTTCAGCAAGATTTCGCCAAAAGCGACCCGGCAGAAATGCTGAAAACCAGAAGGCAGGGATGGCGAAAGCAATATGCACAATTCACGGAAGATGCCGCGCTCAAAACCCTTGCGGAACAGGAAGCTCCCGAAATCATCGAGTGGTTCGAAGCGCGGGTGAAGATTGAACAGTTAGCGGAACGAGTGAAGGCTGCACCTGTCCCGACACCCAGCGCCCACGAAGTCCGCGAAGAGATGGTCCGGAAGAAGGAACAGCAATACGAAAACATGATTGCAGGCGCGAAACTCAAGGGCAAGAAAATCGCAGAAGCCGAAGCCGTCCTTGACGAGCTTGACCTCGATGAGATGCACAAAGAAGGTTTGAAAACGGACCTTACGGAAGGAATTCGATATGACGGGGAGGAGCCAGAAAATGGGAATGGCAACGAAACGTTATAAGCGGTCTCTGCACCTCGGACGGAACACCGAAAGCGGTAAATCGGTGTTCCTGGGTCTCAATTGGTTCGAGACACATCTGCATGTCCTGGGCCCTCCAGGCTCCGGGAAGACAAGATTGTTGCTGTCGATTTTCCAACAATTATGCCGCGACCCGCGCGCGACCGTCGTGCTCTTGAACCCGAAAGGCGCCCTTGCTCGCAACGCGCGCGACTGGGCTATCGGCCACGGCCAAAGCAAGCGCCTGGTGTGGTTCGACCCCGCCGAACCGGAATTTGTAATGGGCTACAATCCTCTCTCTCCGAATGGTCTCCCCGTAGCCACTCATGCAAAGGCGGTGCGCGAATCCATTCGCTCGGCGTGGGGACAGAGTTCATTCGACGAAACGCCACAGCTTGCCCGCCTTCTTTATTTGGCGATTGCCGTATCAATCTCACTGAGAGGTACGCTGCTTGATGCGCTTCGGCTCCTGCGTTCGGGTCCTTCGGGTGACCACGTGCGAAGGACTCTGCTTTCCGGGCTCGCAAGCAGTGAGGCTCGCGGCGAACGAGACCTCCTTGCGTTCCTTCTTGAATCATTGACGTGGTTCGACTCGCTTGCGGAAAGGCGTCAGGAGGAACTTGGCGCAAGCTCTCTTGCGCGGCTCGAATCGTTCGTGTGCGATCCCGTGGTAAGTCGCGTCCTTACGCAGCCGCATTGCCTTGACCTGGGCACGCTCATCGCTGACCACAAAATTTTATTGGTGAACTTGGAGATTGGGAGATCACTCCGCATCGATGACCTGAAGCTCTTCGGTCGATTCATTGTGAACGACCTGGTGAATCATGTGTTCAGCCGGAAATCTCCGGACGAGCCGGTCTATTTGATCCTCGATGAGGTTCAGAACTTCGCGACGCATGACTTATGCTCCGTCTTAGACATGGGACGCGAGCTCGGTCTGCATTGCGTGCTCGCTCATCAGAACCTCGGCCAGTTGCGCGGCGAGGAAAAAACGTCGTACGTGTACGACTCCGTGACGAAATGCGCCCGCACAAAATTCTATTTCGGCGGTCTTGGCGTGGAAGACCTTGAAATCCTGGTGAAGGATGCGTGCATTGAGGAGTATGACCCATACAAAGTGAAAGATGAATTGACGACACTGGTGCTCGATCCCATCGAATCTCAACGAGACATAGTGACGCATGGCAGTAATGTCGGTGCCTCGGCTGGCATCGCCCGAGGAAAGTCCCGTGCCCGTAACCGCGTGAACGCGGTTGGTCTCTCCGAGAGCAAGGGGAAGAGTTCCACAGATGGCGAGAGCACGGGCACTACGTTTTCATCGGGCCACGTGAGCGGAAGCCAGCTCGGGCTTGGTGCCGGAGAGACGATCCTGCCGAACGGTGAAATCATCGAGACTGCCAATGAAACTGACGGCACGAGCGAAGCCGACAGTGTGAGCCAAACCGACAGCCATAACGAGACGCATAGTCGCGGTACTCATCGCAGCAGCGGCTTTCACGCATCGCAAGCCGAGGGGGAAGCCCGAAGCACTCAGGAAGTGCGCAGTTTCAACGTGAACAGAGGCGAGAGCGACAGCGTGAGCCGCACTCCTTTCTATGAATATATGAAGGAGTATCGCGTCTCTTCCCGGACCTTTGAGAGCGAACAGGAATTTCTTACTTGCCGTCTTCAAAGAATCAAAAGCCAGCCACGAGCTTATGTGTTCCTCAAGGTTCCGGGTGCGCCCGGCCGCTTCCTCGCACTGCCGTGGATCAGAACTCCGTGGATCTCCAGCCGTGCACGAAAAGTTGGCTTGCAGCTTGTGTTCGACCAACCCTTCTACTCTCGCCGAATTGAATCGATAGAGGATTCAATGTCCGAAGACTCTGTACCAGAACGTTTTCTTCGCCGGGAAAAGCTGGTATTCAAAACGCTGCCTGTCCTTCCTGCAAAGACAGGTCAGGCCGATGACGAAGATTTCGCCGGTCCGGAGGTCGTGTTCAAACCAAAGAAGGCAGGCAAGTGATCACCACCGAACGAACCAATCCTCCCAGGGATGGAAATGAACAGGAAAGGATAAAAGACCATGCCAAGCAATAGAAGGCGTACCGAATCTCGGCGAGAGATGGTAACTGAAGGCCGGAGCGTCTGCATCTCTGCAGGTACGTCGGAAGGAGAGTCGCGGGCACGCAGTTGGGTGGACGCGGCCGGATTCTCTGTGAGCGAAGGCGAGAGTTCGTCACACAGTGAAGTCCGCGGCTCTTCGGGGCCGGAAAAACTTCTCATTCCCCGCAAACGAAGAAAGAAAAAAGAATGAGCGAGGCAGAACGCCCCCGCCAGGGTTTCTATTTCAAAAAAGGCGACGCTGAACTCCTGAAACGGCTCGTCGAGTACCGTTTTTTGCAACCGTGCGATTTTCAAAGGCTCACCGGGCGGAACCTCATTTCTTTGCGTCGGCGACTGCGACAGCTTGTGAACCAGAAATATATCGAGCGGCTCACTCTCCCAGTGGAGCGTGATGCGCCCATCGGCAATCCGCCCGATGCGTTCGTCTATCATCTTTCGCCCCGAGGCATTCTCAAAGCGAAAGAGTACGGGTTCGCGGATGACGATTACCGTTACACGCGCGAGAAGAGCAATCTGTTTCTGCAGCACGACCTCCTCATCACGAAGATTCATTTGACGATTGATCTTGCCGCACGCGATACATCGCTCGAACTGATAGCGTGGGAGCAGCGCAGATCGGTACTTCTCGATTGGGCGGACAACGGGCACGGGCGCTTATCGGTGAATCCGGATGCGCTGTTCGGTCTGAAGGATCGAGAGAAACCTGAAGGGCAGAACACGACATATTTTTTCCTGGAAATCGTCCGCTCGCGTGAGAGCGAGTATCGTGAGCGGCAGTCTAACTTCATGCGCAAGGCGCAGGCGTTTGCCTCGTACCACGCGCAGGGTAAACATCGGGAGCGCTACGGCATCGGCAACTTTCGCGTGATTACCGTAACGCCCACGAAGCAACGTGCCCTCAATCTTTGTAAAAAGCTTCAGGACGCAGGACTGGCTTCCGCCCGCTTTTGGTTCACGGACCTTGAGCCCATTTCTTCTGATGAACCGGCGAGAGTTCTCGAAAAGATATTCTTTACGCCAAAAGATTTTCAGGATGGGGCATCCTACAGCTTCCGCGACTAACGGGTAGTTCATGAGGTTTTTGGTATCTCTCGATATCCGGCCCATGATATAACGTGCTTCATGGCGTTCAATTTACATCCATTCCAGCTCGAACCTTGGGCCTTTGAGCGCGTGGGGATCGCCCAACACATTGAGGGGCGACTACACACAGATCCGCAGACATATCAGAATCTGAGATTGAGAAGCATTGCTGGCGAACTCTACGAGCATCTGTTGCTCCAGAATCTTGCTTCGGCATTCGATGATATTCCAATGCGACGCGTGTTTCAGATCTTCCTCTACACGCCAGAACAAACCCGCCAGGTGGATGCTGAACTTGCTAGGACGCTTGAGTACGTCATATGGGCCTCAGGTTGTACTCTTGTTCATACTTATCCTGTGCTTTCGGGGTCCAAGCTCTACGGAGGTTTGCTCCGAAGCCCAGTTCGTCAAACACACAAAGAATTTGACGCCTCGCAAATCGAACTCATAAGAGAAGTTGTTGGAGCTGCAACAAAGGACAACATCAACGTCACTATCAACATCAACATCGGTGAGAGAAGTAGCCCAGGGGAAAAAGGCTGGCAGGGTAAGTTCAAAGACGTAACGGAAGGACTCAAAAATTTGTTGCTAATCGGTGCCGGTACCCTCCTGCTGTTTGATGGTACCCTGATGAGCAGCAGGCAACCAGATCCTTCGAAGCCGTCGGAAGTCGTGATTTCAAGGATGAACCGTGATACGCAATTGCAGGTCGTTCCAAAGGTCCTCGATGTCACGAGTCCCGAGGAGTTTCGCGAAATCATGGAACCTTTTCATTTTCCTAAGCGCTCCCCTGAGAAACCGATAGTCCCGCCGCGTAGGCCCGATTCTCCCAGTGAGTAGAGATATCACATATCCTCAACGATCTTCAGCCGAGTAAACCCTTCGGCTAAAATACGCGACTCCCAGTGCCGCCGCATCGAAAATCCCCATCCGGTAGTCCTCGCTCTGCCAGCATTTCCGCTTTGGCGGCAGCTTTGAGGCGAGCGCGGGAAACTGCCGGGCCAGGACTGAAGCGACTTGATACTTGTTGCTCTCGAATCCCACAAATGCCCTGTTCACGTCTCGGGGAGTTATGAACGTGACGGGAATCCCACGGCTGCGTACCTGTCTCTCTATAATAGAGAGCAGTTTTGGCTTCTTCGTACTGCTTGTTAGACGTTTTCTGATTACGACTGCAGAAGGCGTGAATTCGTCAAGCAGTGCGAGAAGTTTTTTCGCTGCCGGAATCTTCACCGCATTCACTCCTGGGCGGAAACTTCGTATCCCCAGATCAAGTATTCGGTTTGGCCCTTCAAAGACGACGAAGCCAAAGCTTCGCGGATGCACATCGAGGGCGAGCACGCGCTTCTCATTGCCTTGCTCGTTCATGCCGTGGAAGAGGATTGGTTTGCGACCAGAGAAGCATCGCGCTCGGCGAGCCAACGAAGCTTGTGTGCGGCAACTTGGGCAGCACTGCCCTTAAGCGTCTTCGCCTGAAGCCTCGACCTCAATTCAAGCCGACGCTTTGCAATGTCCTTCCTCACCGATTGCCGCACACCTACGAGGAGCTCTCCGACGGGTACGCCGAAAATTTCTTCGCACGCGAGCGCGGTCTCTATCGGCGGCAACCTCCGTCGTTTTTCATAGCGAGATACAAGCGTTCCATCCTCGCAGCCCAAGAGAAAAGCCACCTCCTGCTGGCTGAGGCCGGACTCCTTGCGATAGCTGCGTAGATAATTCTCTAAAGGATGAGGCGTCATGGTTGAAACCGATACGGTTCCGACGACTGTGCCCTCAAGACTGTAGGAAAACGGCAAGACCTACCATGCGGGAGATGCCGCCGGGAGCGGCAAACAACGCTGAATTATGGTTGAAATTCCTGCATCATCCGTGAGTGGGAGATCGACCACGCCACAGAAGCCACATTATGTCAAATAGGACATCAAATCTTTTTAAAGAAAAGTTAAAGAAAAAATAAAATCTCCACGCAACCCTTGCCAATCAAGGGCTCCCAGCGACCCCCGTAAACGTATTTTGGAAAGTCCGGGCGTCTCCCATTCGGATTTTTCTTTGAGGAAAAACAGAATGCACTACGCGATCTTTTCCTATTTTCCATTGATTGTTTGCGACTGCTTCATGTGAAAAGGCGACTTTTGTGATTAGGGACTTTAGAAAGATTATTGCCCCCTAATTGCCCCTAAGAAATCTGCAGTGCAGCAGTGACAAAGTTCATTTTTCGAAAGGACGCATCGGGTGGAAATATAATTCGCAACGCAAATGAGCCGTTATGCCAGGAGGGTTCCCGCTATTCCGGACGCTGGGATTCGGAGCCGGAAGGCGGCCAGCGCTTGGGGTTGCCGTTCTCGTCGACCACGAGGGAGCGGGATCCAGCGGGCAAGACCTGGAGAGATTTCAAGAACTCGATCAAGGCGTTCTGTTCCTCCGAAGATAGGGCGTCGAAAGCCTTACGCTGAGCCAAGGCTTCGCCGTCATGCGCTTCCACGGCTTCTCTCGCGGTGGTGAACTTGCCGTGGTGCATGAAGGCACCACCCTGGTTGTAAAAGCCCCAGAGTTTGCGGGTAATGAATTTGCAATTGCCCGCGAAGAATGCCGGTGATCCAGCGGGCTGGTTTTGGTCAAGAGGTTCGCACTCGGGATCGATCTTCGGGTCACCGGTGGCGCTGATGTCATGGAGCTTTAGGTCGGTGTAGGCCTGGACCATAACGACGCCAGCTTGCGGTTTGATACGCGGTTCAGGTAGCGCATCGCTGGTCAAATCGACGGCAAGAGCCGGAGCGGTGTGCGGGTAGTTGGCGGGGCCGAGGCGGAGGTTGGGCGAGTTGGGACCTGTGGCGGGATTGTAGGGATTCGGCTCGAAGTAAATCCAGCCGGGCTTGCCGGGAAGTCCAGGATTGTTTTCCGCGGTGAGCGGCAGGGCGTCGACATGGCAGGCGTTACAGCCGATTTTGTCGAAGAGGTGCTCGCCTTCGAGAACCGCGTTCTCGATGGCCGGATCATTCGCGATCACGCGCCCTGGCACAGCAAGAGTCGCCTGATACATAGAAATGGCCGTGAGATCGGCCACCGTCAGCTCGTTCCTGAAACCATCGCCGTCAGGGTCAGTGCCAAGGCCGAAACGCTCTTCGGATTGCATGCCGTGGTGATGATTCATCGCATTGTTCGTGAACTGGCGGATGGAGACCACCGCCCCGGCTTGATGATACGGAAGAATGATTAAGCTAGGCGGCGCAGCGCCGGCCGTTTTCAAACTTGGCGCGGGCAGGCCAACGACATTGGTGCTGTCCCAGGTGCCGTCCGCGTTGTGCGTGATTCGGCCAAAAGAAACACCCTTGGTGATAAGAGGGCGGCTGAAGCCGGGTAGGGTCGAGTCGCGCTGCGCTTGCAACTCCGAAGTCATTTGCCGCGCGAGCATTTCGAGAAACCCCGAGCCATGCATGCCAATGGTTTTGCGTTCATTGGCAGCGTTAGCCATCGTCACGAAATTTCCCGTTTCGTCCACCGCGCCCCGTACGGTGATGCCGTCGCTGTGATCGAAAGTCAGGCGATCGAACCGCTGCGCCAGAACGAAAACTTCGGTGACGCGATCGCCTCCTCCGCCAATAAAAGGCGCGTTATGGCACCCGGAGCACGCATTGGATTCAGGAGCGGAGATACGGTCGAAATTGCTGGGAAACACCAACGGCGAAGTGGGATCAGAAAGCGGCGTGCCTGTTCCTTTCGACAGCGGGCGGCCCGCACCCTCTTGCAGTGTGAACTTGGCATCGAATAGTTTTTCGCCATACTGGATCAGGCGCTGCATAGGCGTAGTGAATTCTTCGCCGTCTTGAAGATGGACAGGGATGGCGACCTCGCGTCCCGGCTGTGGGTTCTGTGCTCCCGTCTGTCTTACCGGAATGAAAAGAAGGAACAAAAGGAATACGCAGTAGAGCCAAGGACCTATTCGTCTGGCGAGCTGGTTCATGGTGAGATTTTTTCTCCTGGTCAGGGGAATTAACTCGCCCTGGAGACTAGAGGTACAGCGCCAAAAAGCTTTTACCCTCTATCTGCGCAACTCGTGGTTCTAGTTTGACTCTACTCCGTTGTCTTCGGCTTTGATCTCGTTACAACGACTCATCGAATCTCTTTCGCCACCCGGCCCACGTTCGTCAGTATTTGGAGGGTCGGCCCGCCCGCACGTCGAAAATGGGGCACTGGCCTCTAGGGACTTGTTCAGAATTTCCCGACTTGGCCGCCTGTTCACTGGCACCCTTTTCCGGCGGATTGCAGTATGTCAAGGCATTCTGCACTGCCCAATTGAGCTTCTGCTTGATCGCGCGATCGCTAACCGTAGTCTCCTCCTGTTTCAGGAGGCTGACGCCTCTCGGTTGTTCATCGCTTTCCCTGTGAATCTCCATCCAGACAGAGAGTGCATTTTCTCGGGCTGTCGCTGAGGTTGAGTCCGCCTTGATGGCGCGCAGAACTTCCGGCAGCGCCTTCTTGCCGATCTGGGCGAGTGCCTCCTCGGCTGGAAACAGCGCTTGAGAAGTACCGCGAAAAAGCTCTTCCGTGGGAGTTAGTGGAAGGCGGAAGTCTAAGAGCTTCACGAAGGCGGGGATCGCTCGCTCGTAGTGCTCCTTCCCAAGTCTGTGAATTGCCCAGGTTATGCAACGGGCATTCCATTCGTCTGGAACGACCGCTTTAAGGAAGTCGAGCAAAGCAGGTGAGCTTGCGTTTTGTAAGCCATAGCACCAGCCCTCGTACTTTTCGTGTACTTGACCGAGGGCCAGGAAAGGAACCGCGAGGCAGAGGATTAGCGTAACGGGGAATATTTTAATTCTTCCCAAGATTGCGCCCTCCATATCAACGCAAGCGCGCTTCTCCCGTCGGCGAAGTAGCCCCCGCTGTCTGCGCCCATGAAAGCAGCGTTCTTAGAAAGTACAAGGACGCGCCACCGGCCTCCTTTCTTCCGAGCAACCAAATCTATTCGGTCGAAGGAGTCGACGCCCGTCATCTGATCAGTCCATCATTGATTTGGCAATTTGTCATAGAGCGGAGTACTTAGAGGGCTCGTCTTTCCGTGGGCCCTGGCATCGCGGTAGATTTTAGCTCTGTCCTTTGGAATGTACTGGTCGACCGCACTTTGTGCCGAATTGTCATCGAAATAGACTAAAGATTCTGCGATTACTTCTGCTGTCTGCGGTGGTGCCTTCTTGCACGCTTCGATAATCAAGGGAATCGACTCTTTGTCATGCAGTTCCGCCAGCCCCATAGCTGCCGCAGTCTCAGTCAGGTGATTGGGAGATAAGAGAGCACGGCGAAGCAGCGGAACCGCCCTTGGATCGCTGGTCATACCTAGCAGGCCCACCGCTCCCGGAAGCAAGGACAGTTGCTCCTCGGTTTCGGCAGGGGATAGGTTGCGGCCTTTCACCCAGGTCTCAAACTCCGGCGAAGTAAAATCAGGCGCCTCGCTTTCGACTGCGCGCGTTGCTAGCTTCACCAGATATTCCCAGTACGTATCATCCTTCTCTCCCATTTTGACTAGAGCGCTGGCAATTTTTGCCTTTAGGAGCGGGTCCTCGACACTCACAAACTGCCTTTTTAGGTCGGGAATGGCCTCGACTGCGCCTGCTCTAGCAATGAGATCTACATGTATTGCAGCGAAGTCACCTGATTTCACCTTTGCAATCGCCTCAGGTACATTGGCCCTGTCAACACCGTAAGCCAACTTTTCAGATTGAATCCGCTTTTCTTGGCTGTACGCGCCGCCCGTCAAGAGCGCACACCAGAGCAAGACTTGCAGAACGTGACGGACCGCAGCGCCCGACCAAACGTTGCTTGTTGTTAACATTGTATCCTCCATGCGCCTCCTCCTTCGCGAGCCGCATCATTGAACTTGAGACGGTGTACGTTGATATGTCTCATCCTTCGCGACGAAGCTCGCTACCGAACTCTGCGGATAGGTGACAGTAAGAACACCATTCACGTATACGGAATACGTCGGAAACATTGCGACGTCGGAATATATCGGATTGCCGGAGGAGTCGAACTCAATCACACTCCATATCCAGGGGACGGTTCGGCCACCATTGATGGTCATGCTCCCGGTTTGGCCCATTTTGCCAACACGCCCCTCCGCCAGCTGATAGACCTTCCCGGAACCCGATGTAGGGTAGGCTCCGTTGTACTGACTGGACTGCCCTTTACCTAACCAATTCAAAATGAACGTCGGAACGCTCGTACCGCATGGGTCGGGAGTAATTCCGACTTCGACGCCGCCGCCACCAGAGCCGCCGAAGTCGTTAAAGAGCCGAAAATTTCCTGCGCTTAGCTGGTTGGAAGGCGTAATCGTGGGTGGCGGAGCAGGGTTGGCCGAATACTTGACAATCCAATCGTTCGCGTAGGCCTGATCAGTTGATGTGAGAAGGTCCACTGGAGAGCCAACTACGGACCACCAAAAAATCTCGTTGCCGCACGTGCTGGGGGTTGAGTTCAGGTTAGTCACCAGGTATTGATTCGCACCGCTGGGCAGAGGATTAAGGTCTGGAGCGCTTTGGTTGACCCAGGCAATTACGGTAATCTCCGGCGAGTTGAGGGGCGCATGCACCGTTGCAAAAATGGCTGCACTCGTGGCGGGCTGGCCGGCGCCGCCACCATTAAAAGAGTTGCCACCGTAGCCGTTGTTCGTAACGCTGACGCTCACCTGCTCGTTCGGCGTGCCAGCAGCGACCGTTACCGAAGCTACTATCTGCGTATCACTGTAAGTCGATAGCGTATAGCTGATTCCTCCGCTCGGAGAGAAGCTGAGTGTCGGCGCATTTGTCCCGAAATACTGACCGGTAAACGTAACGCTGGTCATCGCCCCTGCGTTCCAGTCGCTCGGGTATATTCCGGTGATTGCCGGTGTGCTGTCGAGTACGGTGACCTGGGCAGCCGGGTTTTCGTACTGGGGATTACAGTTTGGAGTCATATTGTCTGAAACGCACATCGTACCTTGCCACGTGATAATGCTGTTGAAATACGCATTGGCGAAGGCCGTCCCTATCCCCACTAACTCTGCGTCACCCGAGCCATTCAGTATGAGTGTATTTGTATTGCTGCTGCTCCAAGAATCAGGATTCAGCGGGTCGACTGTTCCGTATGAATCCGTGGCTTGAGCGACGAAGCTAGCTCCGCAACCCGCGATGCAAGTAACTGACGACGGATTAACCGTGAAGTTGCTGTAGCCGTTGCAATAAGCGCAATTCTCCCCGCAGGTGGCGTCGGCTACGTTGAAAATACCGCTGGAGATGATGACCGTCATAGGTTTTTTGCCGTCGTAGGTGGCGGGGTCTTTTCCAGCGGTGTCGAACGAAGCGCTGCCTTCCAAGACTCCAGTCGGAATAAGTTTGCCGTTGGCATCGCGTGTCTTGCTCATAATGAGCATGGCAATGTCGATCATGGTCGATGCTTGCGGGGCGAGGTGGATCGGTAACCGGTAGGTGCCTGAGCCATCCCCGTAATAGATTGTGGCCGTCAGATCCTGTGGAGCATCGGTGGGATTCCAGAGGCTGTACATTGTGTCGTTCCCGTTCGCGATGCTCCAATAACCTGTAATCTTGCCTATGGTACTGCTAATCGCTTGCGGTCGCACTTCGAAGACGTAAGTGCCTGTCTGGTCCACGCTGCCCGAGGCAATCAATAGATCGCCGGACTGACCAGCGAATGCGATACCCAGATTTATGGTTCCGTTGAGGTTTTTTACTCCCACCGTACCGAGCATCGATTCCATATCAACTTGCTTGGCTTCGAACGGACGGAGCCGCTGAATTGGCAGTGTTCGGTTCACCGGAGTTCCTCCGTCCATTTCTGGCATGTAGTTCAGTTGCAGGCCTATGTCCATCGGCTTAGTGGTAGTATTTCGCAGAGCGAGATACGGTGTGAAGGTCGTATTTGCAGGAAAACCCGGCATCGTCATTGCATCGGGCTTGCCAATCATTACACCGGCCAGCGCCGTGTGCATGCTGCCAGCGGAGCCAGCGCTTGCGGCAGTCATATTGCCGGTCGTTGATGTGCTCGTCATCGAGCGAGAAGAGGAGAAGGGCATATTTGCAGAATAGCCTTCTCTTTCGTTCGCAAGGCTGCCGCTCACCAAAACGGACTCCATCCGGCCTTGGAATTCGACGCGAATTCCGCCCGCCGTGTTGCGCGGATTGGAAGCATCCTGGGAGATTTGCTCAAGTTCGATAATCTGGGTTGCGTGGGGCGCGAGCTGTAGTTCGCGCAAGTCTTGGTCCCCGGCCTCACGCACGGTACGCAGCGTCACGGTTCTTTGTTTGTCAGTAGTGTTACTCAGGCCGATCATTCCGTGCACGCCGCCGTCGTGCTTCCACCATAGTCCCTCAAGGATTTGTTGCGTGTTTTCATCAGGCATGGGCATCGGCTCTATGATGGGGTAGACGAAACTAAGACTGCGGGGAACGTCGATTGCAGCAACCGAGGCAACGACGTGGCCAGGAGAAGAATAACTGTAGAGCAGTGTGGCGCTTCCAAATTCGGAAATGTGTGAAGCGACAGATTGAGGGGCTACGGCGAGGGCGTCGTTGATGTTGACGGTGGCGACCCCGGAGATGGGAAGATTCACAGGCGGAAGAGGATAGGAAGTTCCGTCAGCCATAAACAGTATGGGAGTGACTTGGAGCGGCGCGACGACCAGGATGTTCTTAATGCGAATCGTGGAAACGAAACTGCCGTCGGTGCGCCAGAGCGCGGCGTAAAGTAGATGAGCCTGGTTCGGCTGCGAAGGCGAGGTCGCTGCCATAGCGTGTGACTTTGAGCTTGCCGGATCGTTTGCCCGGACGGCTGATCGCGTGAGAGCGGCGGCACTGGAGAGAGCGAGGACGAGGAACAGGATGGACACACTTCGACGCATGCGCATAGATCCCTCCGAGGAACTGGATTAAATACTCCTCAAAATAGTGCTTCAAGACACACTCGCGCTCCCAACTCTTCTATCGGTGGACGATTCCGAGATCGAGTGTCGTGAAGAAACTAATTATTCAAAATAAACAACTGAGTTAGGTTTGCTCGCTAGACGATAAGATCCGTCCGATGGCCACTATGAGCTGGAATTACGTCGAGAACACCTTTCTTGCACTGGGAACCAACTTCACGGCCGACTGTAAAGGGACCAAATACAGAGAGCAAGCCTTAACAAGAGACAGATCGCGCAAAAGCGTACCTATCTAGATACTTTCCTCTGACTAGTATAACAGTTGAGCGACTGTCTTAAGGATTGGTCACTCGTCTCGTCATTTACCTCTGTTCGAATGAAGGCGTCTGTTACTTGTGAACGAATCTGTTCTGGTGAAAAGCCACAAGCACGCCGAACAGCACGGGAGAAGGAACGAGAAGACTTATAACCCAAATCAAACGATAATTCCTTGATTGCTGACGCCGGTCTCGCAATGAAGAGGTATTTAACCCTTGCAAGCAAGACATCCTCTCGGAGTCGCCTTAGAGTTTTGCCAGTCGTGGTAATGGTCACCTGCTGGATCGTCCGGCGACTAACTCTCAATTCCTGCGACAGGACTCCAAGCGAGCAGCAGGGACTTTGACGTAAGCAGCGGCAAATTTCCTCAAGCAGCAGCCTGTGATTGTACGACACGGTTACCCCTCCCGATCAGAATTCCCGAAGTAGGCTCCGTAGGGACCCAAGAGACGGTCGCTTCGCGGCTAAGAACAAGCTCCTTGTGGGGAAAAAACTTGAGAACGCGAAGAGAAGTTAATGTAGCTGATCGTAGATCGGCAATCCGGTCTTTTCAGGCTTAGCCGCTCAGGTTAAGACCTTATGGCTAAGACCTAACGCCGGCTTAGCGCCCTTTAGTGCCCCTCAAAAGTCTTCGTATCGCATTGAAAAGAAAAAAGAAAGTTGGCGTAGCCGATGAGATTCGAATCCGCCAGCTCTATGGAAACAATGGAGTTTTGCGGTGCAGCCTGGCCTTCTAAGGTATTGAAAAGAATCGGAGGCAATTCTTAGTGCCCCCTAAATGCCCCCGAAAATCGGTGAACTTTGGCGGCAAACGCAAAGGGCGAAAGCACATTGACTTCGGCCACGCTTATCCTTTGACAAATTCAATCGCAGAATCTCGCCGAATGCACATGGTTCGTGAAGCAGAATATCAGTATCGTGCATTTGCGGAGACGGCGGAGCGAGAGCGGGTCGTTGAATGTTCAAGTTTCAGAGCTATGTTCAATTCCACAAGACCATTGGGCAGGTCGACGCGGTGGTTACGTTCACCGAGGTTGCCATCCGAGCCCTTCGTCGGGACTGGGAAAAGGCAGGGTCAGCGCGGGCTTACTTAGAAGGCCTCTCCACGGAACTAGGTGCATTCGTCGGTCACGTCGACCCCGAAATGCTCACAGCGAGAACGAATCAACTGCATATCGTCTCCCTTGTGCAGCACTTTGAGGCGTTTCTGCGCGACATCGGAGACGAACACCCGTCACAAAGTACTTGGCTCAAGAGAAAAAGCGATGAGCCACTCCTTGAATACACGTGGGAGCACCTGACAAAAGGGGCGGCTGTTCCCGATGCGATAAGGACGGAGTGGGATCTCATGGAGTATTACCGGGAGGCACGGAGCCGGTTCTTGCACAGTGTGGACAAGAAAGACCCGAAAGCGCGGGATCTGAAGGACCGGGTCGCACGACATTCACGGCTGAGCAAGATCGGAGGTCCCAATTCGTATGCTGACCTGCGGTTCGAAGACTTTGTCTTGGCTGCGAGGGCGGCAATGGCCGTCGCTAAATCGTTAAGTGCGCTGGGGAGACCAACCGACCGACAGATCGCCGAGATGGTGTTCCGGCAGAGAAAAGAAAATGTCAAATCGCTGGCGGGCTTGAAGGCACTAGCGACAGGAAAAGAATTCTTGTATCGCAAGATGCGGCGAATACTGGAATCCCTTTATGGATTGAAAGGCGACGAATGCACGAATGTTATTACGATTCTAATTGGCCGTCTCAATTAGGCACGTCCGCGCCCTTCGTTACCGGCTTGCGTCGGCTGAAATACGCGACGCCCGCCGCAGCCGCATCAAAAATACTCATCCGATAGTCCTCGGTTTGCCAGCATTTGTGCCTCCGCGGCAGCTTTGACATGAGAATACTGAATTGTTGTGCCAAAGCTGACGCGACTTCGTGCTTGTTCTTCTCGGCTCCCGCAAAAGCCTTCATGATCGCCTTCTGAGAAATGAACCTGAGCGGAATTCTGCGAATCGTCGTCTCGTGGCGCAGCGTTTCGAGGACCTTCGCATCGCTCTGTCCTTGTCGTTCTCTCACGACGATTACTGAAGGCGAAAAATCGTCAATCAGTGTGAGTAACTTCTTGCCCGCTGGAAGTCTTGAAGGTCCTGAGAAAAAGCTGCGTATTCCCCAATCGAGCAACCGGTTCGGGCCTTCGAATGCCACGAAACCGAATCGTCTCGGGCGCACATCAAGGGCGAGCACGAGTTTTTGGGTGCTCTGATTGGTCATGACGCCGCTGTGTTTTGATTTGTTACCGTCGACTCGTCATTGGCCAGAGAGCGAAGCTTGTGCACGTTCATCATGGGTGCCGCGATTCCTTTCGGGTCCTCCGCTTGGAGTCGCGTCGTCAATTCCGAACGCCGCTTGCGGACATCGCTCGCTATTCGCTGCCGCACGCCCGCGAAGAGTTCAGCGACAGGTATGCCGAAAATCGCTTCGTACGCGAGCGCCGTTTGCACCGGCGGCATCCTCTGGCGTTTTTCGTAGCGCGACACGAGGTTCGCATTGTCGAAACCCAGCAAAAATGCGACTTCCTCCTGCGTGAGGCCTGAGTTCTTGCGATGAGCACGCAGATAGTTGTCCAGCCGTTGAGAGTCCATGAAAGGATGTGTCCTCAAGGTAGAAGAAATGCGCTCAGGCCTCAATGCGCGGGAATTCACCGGAGCGGTACAACGCGTGGAGTCTTGCTTGGAAATGAGCTTTGGCCTCATGGCCTGACTCATTTCGGTAGTAAAGCCTTTACTTCATGAAACCATCACGAGAGAAAGATGAAATCTTTCTAAAAAAAGTTAAAGAAATTCTAAAATCTCCCCGCAGCCCTTGCCAATCAAGGGTTCCCAGGGACGGCAGCGCTACGCCATCTTCTGCGCCGCGAAGAAGAGTAACTGGCGGTCCCGCGCGCTCATCCGACTGAGCGCTCGCGTGAGCTTCCCGAGATATCGGGCATCTTTCCCGGTGCTTCCCCATGCGAACTCTTCGCCCTTCCTGCCTGATTGAAGCCGTGGGAGTGCGGGAGGCTCGTCACCTTCGTAGAAAAGCTGGTACAGGGGGACTTCAAGCGCGCGTGCAAATTTCTCGAGCGTCTCTACCGCAGGGACGGTGTGGCCGTTCTCCACGCGGGAGACGTAACAACGAAGCAGTCCGGTACGCTTCTCTATGTCTCCTTGGGAGAGGTTCTTTGCTTCACGGAACTCGCGGAGCCGTTCGCCAATGAGCATGGGAATCCTCGTTCCGCTTCTACTACCCCTACCGCTCGATGTCAAAGTAAATGCGGGCCGTCGCTCGGTACTCGGCGATCTTCTGGCTCGTCATCAACGATTCACTTGCCGCCATAATGAAGGGCTGATATAAGGATGGCTCGTCCCCCAGTAAACCCAGGAAAGTTTGTCCTCGCAATTGTGCCAGGTCGTAGATGCTTTGATGTAGGCGCCAAGGTCCTCGCAGATGGATTTGGGTCCCGTAGAGCCCTTCGGGAGGCACACACCATGCCGCCAGTGAATCGCACTTTCAATCGAGTGCTAGCGAAAGGAAAGTGCGCGTTGCGGTTTTCGTCGAGGCTCTTTGGCGCTTTAATCACCCTCTGCTTCATTCTTTCGACTGCCGGCGTTTCAAGGGCCCAGTCTTGGTCGCTCCTCGCCCCGACCGGTCCGCTGCCGGTGCCCCGTGATATTTCCGCTGCCGTCTACTCCTCGGCGAGTAACCGCCTTATTCTTTTCGGAGGCTATCCTCACGTAACCCCGTACATAAACGACCTCTGGATACTAAGTGACGCGAACGGGCTAGGCACGCCCACTTGGACGCAGGTAATTCCGAACGGGGCTCCTGGTTCTCCGCCAGCGAGGGGCGGAGCTGTCATGGTTTATGACGCCCAAAACAACCGTGCGATACTCACTGGCGGGGAATCTACGTCGTTCGCAAATCTCAATGACGTCTGGGTGCTGATCAACGCTGATGGAACCACCGGGACCCCCATTTGGACGCAGCTCAACCCTCAGGGTGGTTTCCCGGGAAGAGAAAGTGCCGGCGCAGTTTACGATGCCCAATCGAATCGTCTAGTCGTATTCATGGGGTCGCATCCGGGTGGACTCTGCCGTCCGTCGCCGTGTATTGTCGATCCGGCGGATGTTTGGGTCCTGACAAATGCCAACGGCCTCGGAGGAATACCCATATGGAATCAGCTATTGGCAAGCGGTGCACCGCCTGGCCGGCTGTTGGGCTCCGTCGATTCAACCTACGACCCGGCCAACAATCGACTGATGGTTTTCGGGGGCTTCCGGCCCGCTCAGCAACAAGTGCTGAACGATGCCTGGGTCCTCACGAACGCAAACGGCTTGGACAACGCTCCTCCTACATGGACACAGCTGTCGCCTTCGGGATCGATGCCCGCGGCAAGATCGGGCAACACAACTTTCTACGACATACAAACCAATCGTTTAGTGATCTTTGGTGGTTCAAACGGGGGCGTTGGTGGCACCCTCACAAACTTTAACGATGTTTGGGCGTTGGACAATGCCAACGGCCTTGGCGGAGCGCCGGCATGGCATCAGCTCAACCCCGATGGACTTGCGATCACCCCACATGTTGGAAGTAGCGGTCTGTATGACTCGGCGCGCAATCGGATGATCCTCTTCGGTGGAGGCGTCAATGGATTCGTCGCTAATGAAACCTGGGTTCTCTCCGACGCGAACGGAATCCCGGCTAGCCAACTCAAGATTGACGCCGTTCAGCCCAACCACGGGGGTCAAGGAACCGTGACGGCGCAAGTAGTCGGCGGTGGCTTTCAACCTGGGGCCACGGTAAAGCTAACGGGATTGGGTCCGGACATTGTTGGCACGACCGTTCCGAGCGCGTCTGCGTTAACCGCGACGTTCAATCTAACGGGAGCCATTCCGGGGGCTCGCGATGTCGTAGTTACGAACCCAGGTGGCACATCCGCAACACTCGCGAATGGATTCATTGTTGAACAGGGCGGTGCACCTAACATTTCCGTAGACATTGTCGGTCGCGATCGCATTCGCATCGGGCAAGCGCAAACGTACTACGTCGTTGTCACAAACAGGGGAAACATCGATGCAGCAGGTGTTCCCTTTTGGATCGAATTTCCAAATGGTGTGAGTCTCGATTTGGGATTCTCACTTCTGCCCGTACCTGGCGCGTCAGCATCTTCTCCTGCGGTTGCTCAGGCTGCATCCGGGAATAGCTCTATACCCTTTGAAGTATCTGTCAGTGGTGGAACCGTGGCAGGTCTTTTCGTGCCAACGGTTGCAGCAGGCTCAAGCGCTTTTTTCCCTTTGAAGTTAGCGGTCGGTTCCGCCTTGGCTCCGTTTCAAATCCAGACGTGGGTCAGGCCTCCGTTTCTAGGAACGATGGTCGAAAACGCTGTAATCAACGACCCACAACACACCCTTTTGTGTCTTGCAGATATCGGTTCATTAGCGTTTGCAGCATATGCGGGTCCTGCAGTGATACCGATTGACGCAGCCGCGAACGGTCTGTTGCACCAGCTTGTCCAATCCCAACTAGCCTCGCCTGGAACATCCCAGGTCTACAGCTCATTTCAATTTCTTGACACGGCAAATAAGCTTGCGCAAAACGCTGGCCTGCCTGTACCGCTTTCTGTCGACCAATTCTTTGCAAGTGCTGCACTGTCGGCTACTCTCGCACAAACATTTGTAGATTGCGGTTCCGTAGGCTCGCTCATGATGCAGAGCCTATCGATACAACCAGTCACATCGCTCGACCCGAATGATAAAGTTGGCCTTCTGGGTGTTGGCGCACAGCAGTACGTTTCCGGTTCAACTCCACTCACATATTCGATTTATTTTGGAAACGAACCCACCGCCACCGCGCCCGCGCAGCAGGTTACCGTAACGGATCAGCTCGATGTCGTACACGATGAGTTAGATAGTTTGAGCTTTGGACCCTTTTGGTTTGAGAATCAGCTAGTTTCTCCCGCTCCGTTCCAGACGAACTTCGCTACCACAATCGATCTCCGACCCGCAACCAACTTGCTTGTTGGGGTTAGTGGAAATCTGAATATGTCCAACGGAGTAGTAACGTGGAATCTCCAATCGCTCGACCCGTCAACGAACCAACCTCCAACTGACCCAACCGTAGGGCTCTTGCCACCCGGTGGCGAAGGAGGGGTATTCCTCAGTGTCAGGGCGAAACTGGGACTCCCGACAAATACCCAGATTCAAAACCAAGCCACAATTGTCTTCGACGTAAATCCTCCCATCGCCACGCAGACTTGGACAAACACGCTCGACAACACTCCACCAGCCAGCCAAGTTATTTCTCTTCCCGCAACAGAATTCTCGCCAAGTTTCTCTGTTAATTGGTCAGGAACGGACATTGGATCGGGCATCCAAGATTTCACGATCTACGCCTCCGACAACGGCGGGCCGTTTACGGTTTGGCAACAGAACACGACATCCACCTCAGCAACATTCACCGGCCAGGTGGGCCACACCTACGGTTTCTACAGCCTCGCGCGCGATCTTGTCGGCAACGTTGAAGCTCTCAAGACAGCTGCCGAGGCTACGACACAAGTTGTTACGGACACCACTCCTCCTGTTACCACGGCAATTCTGTCTCCGCAGCGCGATGCGGCAGGTTGGAACAACTCCAATGTTACGGTCACGCTGAGCTCGACGGACAACGAAGCGGGCGGCACCGGAGTCAAGCAGATTCAGTGGTCGCTCACCGGAGCACAGACTGGTTCGAGCTCGGTTCCAGGCAGCACCGCTACCGTGACGATTTCGACCGAGGGAACCACAACTCTGACTTACTTCGGTACGGACAATGCGGGCAACATCGAAACGCCAAAGACAATTACCATCAACCTCGATAAGACTCCTCCGACAATCACTGGCACTCGCACGCCCGCTGCAAACGCGAATGGCTGGAACAACACCAACGTGACCGTGAGCTTCACCTGCGCGGACAATCTTTCCGGTTTGGCCGCGGGCAGTCCGCCCGCTCCAACGGTCCTCTCCGCGGAAGGAGCGGGTCAATCCGTCAGTGGCACTTGCGCGGATGTTGCCGGCAATTCGGCCACGTCGACCGTGAGCGGAATCAACATCGACAAAACACCGCCTGTGATTACCGCCTCAGCCAATCCCGCAACTGTCTGGCCTCCGAACGGAAAAATGGTGAACGTAACAGTGTCCGGCACGATGGCGGACAACCTATCCGGCATCAATCCCAACACAGCAACTTTTGCGGTGCAAGACTCGCTCGGACTCGTGCAGCCGAGCGGACCGGTGAGTGTGGCATCGAACGGCGCATACTCGTTCACGATCTCACTCGAAGCAAGGCGCGACGGGCAGGACCAGAACGGGAGGCTCTATACGATTCTAGTCAGCGCTCAAGACAACGCTGGCAACGCGAGTTCAGCAACAACTACGGTAATCGTCCCTCATGATCAGGGGAATTAGCTTGGGCGCTGCTACTTTTGACATCTCTCGGTGGCGGACTACACTTAGAAATAAGCCTCGTTCCAAACCTTGACTCCAAAATGCTTATTATTCTTTCGGTAGCTGTAAGTCTCTTTTTGCTCATGCTGGTCCTGCTTGGTGTAATTGGTCCAAAACGCCTAAAGCAGAGAATGCGGCAACTTGCCCACTGGTACTCTTACGATGCCCAGCTTTTTCTCCCACTCGATCCTTACAAACCTGTCTCTAAAGCCCTGAAAGAAGGGATCAAAAATTTCATGCCTACAAAGAAGCGGCTCTTGAATTACTGGCACGTACAGCTCGGAGTTCTGCTCCTGTTTCTCGCGTTGACCGTGCTGCTTCTCATCTTGGACGTTCTTCGATCCGCCAGATAACGTACCGGTATTGCTCGTGTCACTGCGCTGTAACAATCGCCGACCCTGCGGGATACCCGAAGAATGCAGTTCTGAAATTTCCGAATGCAGTAGTCAGCGCGTTCGCGATGGCTCCTGGTCTTTGGAGGAGATCAACTAATATACCTCTCCCAACATCGAAACCCAGTTGAAGGAGCAATCCCTCAAACACCGACGGCTCAGCGCTTTGCCCAAAGGCCGCGAGTTGTACTAAAGCACTTTGAAAGTTGGGCGGATTTTGAAAAAGATCCACGACAGCACTCTTCAGATGCGGCATTTGATCGAACGCCTGGAGGACCTGTCCCGCGTCCAGGATCGAGAGCTCAATCTTCCCAAGAGGGAAAACAATCGAGACTGTATTTATTATTGCTTGCGCTACATTCATAATACCTGCCGCCGCACCCGTTTCCACTGTCGGATCGGCAAAAATGCTGAGTGCTTGAGCGGGCTGGGAAAATCCAACCTGAAAGCTCACCGATTTCGCTGGTGCCAAGATACCGAATTTCGCGAACAGATTGAGATCGCCACCCACCGGATTGACGTTCACAGAGCCGACAGGCATTAGGCGAAAGTTTGTCCAATAGGACTTAAGATTCGTAATGGTGACGGTGTATAAGCAGCCTGAGCCCGTAGTGGACACACTTATGACTCCATTCGAATTACTCTGATCAACTTTGGTTGAACTTACTTGGCACGGCGAAGGATTAGCCGTGTACAGTTCCGCCGTCGCATCAAATAACCCTCCAGCGACAAGGACCTGGCCATTTGACAGCAGCGTTGCTGTATGGGTGGCGCGAGCATCGTTCATATCACCGGTCGGCGAAAAAGTCTTTGTTGTCGGATTGTAGATTTCAGCATAGGGCATTTGTTGATTGGAAATCTCGCAGCAGCCGCCGGCAATCAAGACGGTTCCGTCGTTCAAGAGCGTAGCCGTAGGATAGAGCCGCGCATGCGCCATGTTCCCGACTGCGGTGAAGGTTCCGCCTGCGTACACCTCAGCCGTATTGAAGTTACCGCTCCCGTTGCCCCCGCCAGCAATCAGAACTTCCCCGGTTTTCAAGAGCGCAGCGGCGTGGTTGGCGCGCGTCGTGAGCAAGCTGCCCGTCGTGACGAATGCGCCATTCGGTCCGATGGTTGGGTCGTATATCTCTGCCGAGCTCGTGAAACCCGAAGCGCCGCTGCCTCCGGCAATGAGTACTGTACCGTTGACTAGCAAGGTGGCTGTTCCCGATGTGTGCTGACTAGTCGTGCTCGGATTGCAGACAAGGGGTGTGGAACTTGTACCGCTGATACATGTGAAGCTAGTCTGTAAGGAATCGTAGATTGCGGCAGCGTTGGAGGTTTGCCCAAACGAAGCGGGTGTCTGAAGCCCGGTAATCAGGACGTTGCCATTCTGCAGTGAAGTCGCGGTTAGCAGGACGCCGTTGTGCGCCAGCGTGGGATTGCAGTATCCAGTTGCGGGATCGCTGCCTGCAACGCAGCTAAACGTGCCACTCACTGGATCGTAGATCTCCGCGTCAAATGGACCCTGTGAATCGAATGCGCCCACGATGAGAACTTTGCCACCAGGAAGCAGCGCCGCAACCTGGCCACCACGAGCGACATTCATTGTTCCGGTAGGAGTGAATTTGCCGGTAGCCGGGTCGTAGAGTTCAGCGGTGTTCGTAGTGAAACTGGTGCCGTCAATCACTCCGCCGGCCACGAGAACCTTGCCGTCGGCAGGGCAGTTACAACCGGTGATCAGCGTTGCAGACGCGATCTGACGCTGCACGCTCATGCTTCCCGTGAAAGTAAACGTGCCTGGATTGGTTTGGCCATATAGCGCACTCGACGTGCCTAGCCAAAGAAGCGCAGAAAATAAAAAAGAGTGTCTCATCGTACTCTCCTTTAAGGTCGCCGTGGCTTTCCGGCGCGCGCTCACGCGAGGTTTGGGTTTCTGAATTTTCCAAATACGGGGCGAACCTAGGGAAGAGCCTTGCCTCGCCAGTTGTAGATGAAACGTTTTCGCGGGACTCGATAACAGGGAGGCTATTTGCGCGGAGTCTGCTCTCCATCCTTTTCTAAGTCAAGTTATTTCCCGAGGCGGAGCCAGGTATTGGCCCATGCCGAGAGCGCCACCGGTCCTTTTGCACAGAAGAATTTGTCGATTCTCCTTGACACGCACACTCTCAGGGAACAAGCTCCTGCCGGGATTTCGCCGTGTGAGGCGACTCCCGCTTCTAGTCCGAACGCAGTTTCATAAAAGACAAGCTCCGCATCGAGCGTTAAGAGGGCAGAACCTCCTTGGTTCCTTTTAATTCCCTCGCTCGGGGCCAACCCTCCTGTCCGACGTACAGGTCTGCAGACCACAACGCCAGCGGTTCCAGGCCACACCACTCAAGTCCGACTCGCTGCATGCGAGGAGGAATATCGAATTTCTCAAAAAGGAGAACACCCCATGTCAGAAAATAACAAAGCTATCGTCCGTCGTCTGCTTGAAGAATTTTGGAACAAGGGCAATCTGTCGTTGGCAGACGAGCTCTTTGCTCCCAACTACGAACACCATGATGCTTCGACACCCGATTTTGGGCGGGGCCCGGAGAGTGAAAAGAAGAGAGCGACCCTCTACCGCACCGCTTTCCCCGACGTTCGATTGACAATCGAGGACATCATTGCCGAAGGCGAAACAGTAATGACCCGCTGGTCCTGTCGAGGTACCCATAAAGGTGATCTTCGCGGGATTGCGCCAACGGGGAAGCAGATCAACATCTCCGGAGTGACCGTTGCCCGCCTCGCGAGCAGCAAGATGGTGGAAGGCTGGGTCAATTGGGACGCCTTGGGCCTTATGCAACAGCTCGGCGTCGTCCCGGAGCTCGCCAAAGCCAAAGCCGTCGCAGCGAAGCCTTAGACTTCGGAGAATTTCCAAGCTGTCTCAGGGGAGCGGGCATCACCCGCTCCCGATTATCTTAGGAACCGGTCCCTTTCACGGAACTCGCGGAGTCGGTCGCCGATGAGCATTGGAATTCTCGTTCCGCTTCTACTACGCCTACTCCTCTATAGTTCACCTTGCAGGTTTATCCAACGGCGCTGATACAGCCGATGTCCTCCACTGGGGAACTTTTTTGCTCCCTCGTTCGAGCCGAGGGAACCAAACTCTTTTTTCCCCGCGGCGTGAGAGCCAAGAGGGCCACGCTCTCTTCCCGACAACAATAACTTCAACGGTGCAGACCGCGTTATGCGGCACCGCAAACCAACAGGAAAACTGGGTTTGTTCTCCAGGTGTAAGTCGCACGAACGGGTCTACCCAGGCAGGTCGGGTAAGGTCGATGCGCCTCCTTTCCAAGAACCTTCGACCTTGGCGATCTCCTAGAATGAGAGCAGAGAGTTAGCTACCTGGCGCGGCTTGCGAGCTCCTTGGCGAAATTCAGTAGAAGCCTGCGTCGCTGGCGACATCTTCCCCAAGTCCCGGCACCGCCTCGAAAGTGATGGAGCTTCTTTCTGTTGGTCACCCGGATTATTCGTTTGTTGCTGGTGCACCTACCTTCAGGGCGTGCCCGTCGTAAAAGAGGGCGTACATCGGAACCTCTAATGCCCTAGCAAATTTCTCCAAGGTCTCGACAGTCGGAACCATGTGACCATTTTAGACGGCGGATATAAGCCCGACCGAGACCTGTGCGTTCATCTACATCGCTCTGAACCTACGGAGCGTCACCCGCAATTCGTAGAACTACTTACCCATTATCGCAGATGCCGATTCCCATCGAGCGGGCTTTGAGCCGTCGTTGCAACGCCGACGCGAGCTCGGCAGGCGCAACTGGTCGTTGCGCAAGCCTGCGTTGCAGTAGGTATTTCGAGTGAAGACTGAGCTTAATTTGGTTTCTCCAAAATTTCACGCACCTTTCGCCCAAGCGTTTCCATGGAGAAGGGTTTCTGAACAAAAGCTCCGCGCCAGTCTTTAGCGGCGCTTTGATTGGCCGTATATTCGGAATACCCGGACACATAGAGCACTTTGAGTCCTGGGCGGTGAGCGAGTAGGCGCTCGGCTAATTCCCAGCCTCCCATCTTCGGCATCATCAGGTCGGTCAAAAGCAGGTCGATCGTGCTGTTCTTCTGTTCGGCAAGCAGCAGAGCCTCAACGCCATTCTTTGCTTCGAGCACTGTGTAGCCATTCTTTCTGAGAAACCCTGCCACCAGTTCCCGAACGGCTTCCTCATCTTCTGCCAGCAAGAGCGTCTCCGTTCCGCGAATCGCTGCGACCACGTGGTCGCTCGGCTGCGGCAACTCGATCGACTCGTCAACGCGAGGCAGATAAATCTTGAATGTCGCGCCTCGGCCGGGTTCGCTGTACACCCAGATGAAGCCGCTACTCTGCTTCACAATTCCGTACACCGTCGCCAGCCCCAGCCCTGTACCTTTGCCCTGTTCTTTGGTCGTGAAGAACGGCTCGAAGATGTGGCTCTGCGTTTCCGCATCCATACCGTGGCCAGTATCGCTTGCCGTAAGCAAGACATAACGGCCAGGCTTCGCTGAGGGATGTTTGCTGGCATACGCCTCATCCATGACGACGTTCTTCGTCTCGACAACCAGTTTTCCGCCATGCGGCATCGCATCCCGGGCATTGACCGCTAAGTTCATGATGATCTGCTCCAGCTGCCCCCGATCCGCTTTCACGCGGCCAAGCGTCAAATCCGGCACGAAGAGGAATTCTATGTGCTCGCTAATCAACCGTGGCAGCATCTTACTCAGCTCGGTAACAACGGCGTTCAGATCGAGCACTGTCGGTTGCAACACTTGCATTCGTGTAAAGGCCAGAAGCTGCCGAGTCAACGAAGCAGCTCGGTCCGCCGCGTTGCGGATCTGCTCGACACTGCGTTGCTGTGCGGCGCTCTGTGGAGCGTCTGACAATATGTCGTTATTGCCCCTGATTACGGTGAGCAGATTGTTGAAGTCGTGCGCCAGGCCCCCGGCCAGCTGACCAATCGCTTCCATTTTGTGTTTCTGGCGAAGTTGTTGCTCCATTTCTTTACGTTCCGTGATGTCGGAGAGCAGACCTTCGGCGTACCTTTCTTCAGGCCTACCCGCGATTAAGGCCGCGCGGTTGTGCCACCACATCCAATGCCCGTCGCCGTGTTGTATCCGATACTCGACGTCGAGCGGCAAATTCTCATGGAACAGTTTCGTATACGCCTCTTCCACTCGTTGACGGTCGTCAGGGTGCATTCGCTCGAACCAGAGCCGTTCACCTTCGCTGTAAATATTCGCACGGGTGTAGCCAAACACCTTCTCTATTTTTTCGCTGATGAAAAATACCCTTCCGCGTTCGTCAGCCTTCCAGACGACCTCAGGCGTGTTCTCGATTAGTCGACGATACTCCTCTTCCCGATGGCGAAGTCCTTCCTCGGCCCGCTTGCGCTTGGTG
>Ga0307475_10000142_pt1 | contig 40738 bp, 50 predicted proteins | sample atmos_gasesECM1C_FD_203317 | JGI IMG/M metagenome (GOLD analysis project Ga0307475, IMG submission 203317) | Hardwood forest soil microbial communities from Morgan-Monroe State Forest, Indiana, United States - atmos_gasesECM1C_515 | ecosystem: Environmental > Terrestrial > Soil > Temperate... | reverse complement strand
GTCGCAGGGGAACCCAGTTCGTCCAGCATTCTCAGGACGTCTCGGGGATCGCTGGGCGCCGCCGGAAATCCCTCGTGAAACTTGGCCAATGCCGCGACGTCGTCTGCAGCGGGCGCAACCCGGCGCACGCTGATTTCTCGAACGTAGCGACGCGCGCATGCTGCAGCTAGGCTCAACGTGTCATCCGTGGCGCTCGCCGTAATTCCTTGTGTTTGGGTTTTCATTGAATTCGCCCCCTTGGGCGCAGGCTGCTACAGCCGCGCCCATTTTGCAAAGAACACACTAGTAGCGTCGCGCGAGGAGGAAAAGAGCCGAATTGTCCGGTATGACCTTACTTCTTCACGGCTTGGTCGGAGGCGATTTTGCCGTCGCGGATGTAGATGATGCGGTGGGCATGCTGGGCAATATCGTTTTCGTGGGTAACCAAAATGATGGTATTTCCCTGGCGATGAAGATTCTCGAACAGCGCCATGATTTCGTCGCCGGTCTTGGAGTCGAGATTCCCGGTGGGCTCGTCCGCCAAGACGATGGATGGCGAATTCACTAGCGCTCGCGCGACCGCCACGCGCTGCCGCTGTCCTCCGGAAAGCTCGTTGGGCTTGTGATTCATGCGATCCACCAGGTCCACGCGCTCCAGCGCCTTTTTCGCGCGTTCGAGCCGCTCCTCCGCCGGAGTGCCGTTGTAAATCAGCGGGAGCTCGACGTTATGCAGCGCCGTCGCGCGCGGCAGCAGGTTAAACGTCTGAAACACGAATCCAATCTCTTTGTTCCGGATGTATGCCAGTTCATCATCATCGAGGTCGCTGACCAGCCGACCCGCCAGCCAATACCTCCCGGAACTCGGCGAATCCAGGCACCCAATTAAATTCATCAGCGTCGATTTGCCGGATCCCGACGGCCCCATGATCGCCACGTACTCGCCCTTGCGAATCTCCACGTCTATACCGCGCAACGCGTGCACCTGCTCCGCTCCCATCTCGTAGACTTTGGCAAGCTCCTCCGTCTTGATTACGATTCCGGAGCTAACCAAGTCCTCGCGATAGGAATCCGTCGACGCTGTCTCCACCGGCATGCGTTTCTCCCTGCTGCTGCTTCGCTCTACGTCAGCTCTGATTCTCTTCCGGCTTCTTCGGTGCGGAGTTATCGACTTTGACGTTGGACTCAGGTTTCAGCGTGCGCAGGGCCTTGTAGCTTCCTACCACAATCTCGTCACCCTGCTGCAGTCCTTTGGTCACTTCGATATCAGTAACGCCGGTGATTCCCGTTTCCACCGGCCGGAAAATTGCCTTTTTGCCGTGGACCACAAATACACCCTGCACTTCATCCTTCTTGGGGTCGCCCGCGGCCGCCGGAGGGGGCGCAGCCAGCGTCACGCCGGACTCTTTCTTCGCGTTCTTCGCAGCTTCCTCCAGATCCTTGCGCGTTCTCACTGCCAGCGCCTGAATCGGAATGGCCAGCACGTTTTTCTTCTCCGCGGTCTTGATCTTGGCGGTGGTGGAGAGGCCGGGGCGCACGTTTTCCGGCGGATTAGTTAGCGTCACCACAACCTTGAAGTCTTTTGCTTCCTGATTGCTGGCTGTCGACTGTGTCGTGGCCAATCCCGAAGTACGCAGCACCGCTTGCGATCCGATCTCGGTCACCTTGCCCTTGAATACCTTCCCCGGGACAGCATCGATGGTGACGTCCGCGTCCTGCCCCATCTTCACGCTGACGATGTCCGTCTCGTCCACTTTCACTTCCGCGGTCACGATGGACATGTCCGAGAGCGTCATCAAAAAGCTGCCGTTCGAGTTCTGGATTCCCGGCACCACATAATCGCCCACGCGTTCCGGCAAATAGCTCACGATCCCGTTGATCGGTGAAGTGTAAACGGTTTTGTGCAGAATATCCTGCGTGTGTACCAACACAGCGCGCCCTTGTGCGACCTGTGAGCGCATTTGGTCGAGGGTCGCCTTTAAGGACAGTACTCGCGCACGCGACGAATCCACCTGGGCCACAGCGGCATCGTACCCCGTCTTCCGCTGATCAAAATCCTGTTTGGGGATCAACCCGTCTTTGAACAAACCCTGTCCGCGTTCCCAATCCAGCTTGGCTTTCTCCAGGTTCGCTTGTTGCATCAACAGATCTGACTGCGCCGCTTTATAGCTCGCTTCCGAGGCCTGTACCCCGGACTCTGCCGAGTTGATCGATGCAGCCTGCGCCTGCACGTCCGCGCTGGCCTGAATATTCTCCTGCAGCAGCAGGCGATCACCCTTCTTCACGTGGTCGCCTTCCTTGATCAAAATCTCGGTAATTCGTCCAAACCCTTGCGCTGTAACGTTGGTATACGTAGTCGGCTTGATCTCGCCGGACGCCGTCACCTGCGACACCAGCGTCTCCTGTGGGGCAATCTTGGCCGTCTGCACCGTCACTACGCCTTTATTGGCCTGATTGACGCTGTACAGCACAATCCCGCCCAGCACGACTGCGGCGCCCACCCCGATTCCCACCTTCTGCCAGGTCTTCATTGCATTCCTCTTTGCTTATTGCGTCGGACAACCCGCACAATTAAACGAAGGTGCGTTCCCTCGCTACTTTTACATACGCTCGAACCGCTTAGAATGTTTCGCCTTGCAGACTAAACCCTTCGCGGTCTGACCGTTGGCCGTCTTCCGAACGCCAGTCTTACCAATATTGGTGCCGCCGTCTTGACCCGCGTCCCGCCGGCATCAATCAAGTCTTAGCCGTTATATTTTAGTTTCAAATGAGATCAAAAGAAAGATTCCTCTTCGCCTCAGAGGGATGTTCCAGGTCGTCATCCACTTGGAGGCAACAATTGGTCATCGTCAGTCTTTTTTGGTGCCGCTTTTGGTCAATTGCCAGGCCCGATTTCAATCTTTGGTGCTATACTCCTCAAATGTCGGCGGTAAACCCTGCCGGCAATGCCGCGGAGAGGTGGCCGAGAGGCTGAAGGCGGCGGTTTGCTAAACCGTTGTAGGGGCTAAAACCTCTACCGGGGGTTCGAATCCCCCCCTCTCCGCCAGATTCCCCTAACTGCATCCAGCGTCGAGACTTGCAGACTTCTCGAACGAACATCTTCTACATCACGCGTGAACCTTCGAGCGTTCCTGGTTGCACAGTAGTTGCACACATCATTTCCAAGGTCTTCATCGCATTCGCTGCGTCTGTGCTTACCGTCTTCACATAAATGTTCATCGTGGTGGTGACGTTCGCGTGACGCAGAATTTGTTGAATCACCTTATCGGAAACTCCGAGCCTGTGCAGGTTCGTGGCAAGGCCTCTGCGAAATGCATGCCAGCCGTGCCAGCGTAGGTTTGCTTTCTCCAGCGCCGGCCGTATGACGTCTACGGCGAGCGCTTCCAAGTTCATCGGTTGCCCGAGTTCATTCGAAAAAATGAACCCGTGCTGTGGATTGCCACACTTGGCGCGATGCTGCTCGAGAAGGATGTTGAGCGGGGCGATGACCGGAACGGCGGCCTTGCTTTTAGGACGCTTCGGTTCATCCACGTGGCTCCGCCAAACGGATTTCATGACCCGTATTTCGGAACCGTCGTAGTCCTCCCACATCAATCCTCTGAGTTCGCCCTTGCGAGCTCCCGTGAATGCTGCCGTGGCGACGACCGTTGCGGCAGGCTCGGGAAGAATAGCCAGCATCTGGGCTTCTTCTTCGAGCGAGTACGCGCGGGTTTCTCCCGCCGGACGCGCCTTGGGAATTTCGACATCATGCATGGGGTTCGGATTGTCCAACACGCCCTGGCGGCGTGCGTAGCGAAATACACCGCTCAGGAAGTGCTTGACATGACCAAGTGTTGTGCGGCAGAGATCCTCGCGGCGAGCAATGGCTTTCATCATCTGCTCGCCTTCTAAGGTTCTGATGTCGCGCAATCGGACAGCGCCACTCGGCTGCACGTAGCGCAGCCAAATGTTCTTGTAGCCGCTATAAGTGGACCGCCGTTTCTGGTCGGCCACATACGGCAGATACGAGACCTCGATGAATTGGTTGAGGCTCATCGCGCTTTCCGGTCGAATCACGCCGTCGTTGAGAGGCCGAATAATTTCCTCGGCCAGCTGCTCGGCGGCGCGCTTAGTTCGGTACTGGCCCGCTGCCTTTGCGAGTCTGCTGCACTTCTGGATGCGTTTGATCGAACCGCTTTCCAGCTGCACATCCTCGCGGTAACGGACATACCAATTTGAACCTTTCTTGAAAACATACCCTGCTTGGTGGTGGCGGGTTCTTGCCATGTTCCTCCTTTTAAGGAACCCGTCCCACACGCCTGTTGTTCCCCTTCACTATACGCCGCGCAATCCAGTCTTCAAGTTCAGGGCTGCCCCAGAGAAAACGGACATACTTTCCCAGATTCACGTGCGGCAGAGGATCTTCGGATCTGGCGCGAACTTGGTCGCGAATCCAGGAAGGCGGAACGGTGAGACGGCGCGCCAGCTCCCGACTGTCAATGAATTCGTATTCAGTGAATCTTGCGAACTGACTACCCGTCGGCGGAGGCGAGGTCACTCGGTGGGGCGGCTGTCCGCGAGGGTCGTCGAGCGGCGAGAGAAGCCCATCATTGGGCGCACCAGAAACATTCTGCTGCTGATATTCCCTGGCAGACATGAGCGAACTCCCTTCTTAGTGGTCTCGATCGGTCAGCGGAACGGACTCCTTGCTCGCAGCCATGTCGCGTTCCGGAGGCACGAGGGCACGTTGGGCTTTGATGACCGTGAGTCGCGCATAGTAGGCCGGGTCCGCCTTGTCATCCGTGCGGTAGTCAGCGATCCTGCGCATAACATCTTCCGGGGCGTCGCCGCGGGCGAGAGCCCGCTTCGCATACGCCCAGTCGGCTTCCGATTGACTGCGGTGTCCTGAGGGTAGTCTCCGAGTCGGTTCATGCGCGTCGGAAAGGTGACGGGGAGCGTCGGGCGAGTCCTCTTGTACCCGGAAGTCACCGAGGTGATAGACCTGATCCAATTCGTGCTGAACGCGGATGACGAACTGCTCGTTGTACTTCCTGTTCGCGAATCCGGGGAGACGGAGGACGCGGGATACGTCGGTGGCCGCGGGGTCACCGCCGAACTGATTCGCCAGCGAGCGGAGCAGGGATTCCGCCTGCTCCTGGTCGAAGCCTTCGACGCGCCAGACGACTTGGTGTTTGCCGGGCGATGTATCGAGGACGAAGTTGGGTGACGGGGCGTCGCCGGATGTGCGTACCGCATGAAGCGAAACGCCGGCGTCTTCGTCCAGGTCGAGATAGGCGTGGCGGATTTCGCGCACGTTTTCCTTGGTCCGGGTAGGAATCCCGTCCTTCATCGGATTCATTCCGATGAAGATGTCCGCTCCAGCCTCGTTTTGCTCCTTCAGCCACACCTGGAAGGGAGGGCTTGCAATTGCTTCCGCTGGCAAGATCCGTTGCATGGTGTGCTCGCGGGCGCGGTTGCGGACCAAAACCGCGACCCGGTCGTTCGGCTCATGCAAGGCCAGAACGTACTCGGGAGCGGAAAGAAATCTGGGAGTAAATGTGCTGACATCACTCATGAGGATTCCTTCTTGGCGACATAGATGGCGCAAAAGTCGAACAGGTCGGCGTCGGGGTCGTAACTGTTGATTTCGAGGACTTCGGAGATGAACCTTCGTCCCGGTCTGCGTTCGATCTGGATAACGACGTTCAACGAATCGCCGATGCTGGTCTTAATGGCGCGGTATGGAAGTTCCACGCCGCTCTGCAGAACGCAACTCGTGAACCGCGCGAGGGCCTGTTTCGCGGAACTGGCATGGATGGTGGACAGCGTACCGGCGTGGCCGGTATTTAGAAGCTGCAGGAGGTCGAAGGCTTCGCCGCCCCGGATTTCGCCCAACAGAATCCTGTCGGGCCGATGGCGCAGCGAAGCTTTCAAGAGATCGCGACTCGACACGGCGGGCACACCGTTCTGTGCCTGCCGCGCCTCAAAGCGGACCAGGTTGGTTTGCGCCAATTGAATTTCGGCAGTGTCCTCGATCAGCAGGACACGCTCGTCGGGAGGAATGAACTTTCCCAATGCGTTCAATAATGTCGTCTTACCACTGCCGGTACCACCGGCAATCCGCACGTTGCGACGCGCGAGCACGTAGTCCTCGAGCCGGTTCGCGAGATTGCGATCGAGCGTTCCGCCATCGATAAGGTCTTGAATCTCGAAGAGGCGGGCATTGAACTTGACCGCCGCGATGGCCATGCCGACGCCAAAGAGCACCCCGGCGAGTACGCGTTTTGAACCACCCTCGCCGAACGCGAACGTCAGGCCGGAGACAACAATCGCGACGAGCGACAGCCCGCGCGCAATGGTGCTGGTGAAAGCTTGCTGGAGAACGCCCACGGCGTTCTCCCAGGGAGAGTTGGTTTGGGCAAACGCGGGAGCGGCAAGGAACAGAGCCACAAGCGAGAATGAAATTACTCGACGGACCCGCAGCCGACACGAAAGGACCTTCCAACGATTTCTCATTTGCATACCTCGGGAACAGAGTTGCATCGCGAGTGGCGATGCGACGGAAGTCCGCGCTTCTGGTCCGTGGTGCAGCCCGCAGCCGGAACGCACTGGTCCGAAGACACGCTAGGCTTACCGCCGAAAACCCTCGCCCGGTGCGTCTTGACGCCACGCGACAGCAAATCGGTTTCTGGCGTGAACTTCCCTCTACTTACCTATTCAGTGTTTGGAGAGAAAAATGTGTCGCGGAAAATGAAAATATTTCGTGTGGCCGCCACGAAGTGCGTTTTGTCCGCGACTCAGGACACGAAGAGGGTTTTGGTGACATTCGTGCTGAGTTTTACGTTTCGTCCCTTCGGAGAACTTTAGGGAGTGAACTTTGGATGGTTCGCGACAATCCAGCGCTCGACCAACTCGAAAAACTCCCTAGCTTCCGCGACAATCTCTTCGGCCTCGGTGTGCGTCGCGACAGAAGCATGGTCGTAGTCGATCACATTGCGCTTGCGCCGACAGGCTTCGAAGAAATCAAGCGAGGGTGCGGCAGAAGGCCCAAGCGCGAGGCGTGCGGCCTCAAACGTCAAACGGTGATGGCCGGGCGAGGCAGCGAGCCGGAATCCAGCGCAGGCAATGGACATTTTTGCCATCTGCAGGGCGGCATTGTAGGCGGTAGCAAATCGGCGGTCGTCGGACAACTCCCGGATGGCGGCATCTTCCAGGTCGCGAAGGATGACCGCCCGCAAATCGTCCAGTTCCTTTTTACTTGCCTTGTGCGCGTGGACTTTGCTTTCGGCCTGCAGCTTTTTCCAACTCATTCAGAGAACCCGCAATCGTGATCAGCTTACCCTTGAGGATGGAATTAAGAAAGTGATCCCGGCCGTGGCGCTTGGCGAAGAATTCGGATTCGGAGTACCGCGTTACGTTCACTTCGCGCCCGAATTGTCGTTCAACCCGCCGCAAGGCGGGAAGAAGTTCGGTCATTCCTGCGGAAGCAACGACCAAAAGGTCGATGTCACTTTGCGTCTGCTCCTCGCCCCGCGCAATGGAGCCGTAGATGGCTGCCCACTTGATCTTGCTGTCGAATCGCGCGAGTTCAGCTTTGAGAAGAGGAACGATCCCCGCCGTTTTTGAGAACAGTAGGCGAAGCTCGTTGAATACCGGGGAGGCGGTCTGGGCCCGGTAGTAGGTGCGCCGGCCGTCCTGCTTGCGCTCCAGAATGCCGCTTTTGGCGAGAGCTTCGAGTTCCCGCTGAAGGCTGGAGGGGGAAGTCCCGAGATGTGCCGCCAGTTCGGACAGGTACCACGATTTTTCCGGAGACAGCAGCGTCGCCGCGAGGATCTCCTGGCGGACCTCGGGGAACAGCGCATTAAGGATTGGCGAGTTACGCATTCTGCGTATATATTTACGCAACAGACGTAAGTTGTCAAGCAGTGGAATCCTAAGATCGGCCGGGCGGTAGCCCGTGTCCGTCGGGCTTCCAGGACGAGATGACACGATTGTCTTCCCACGGTCTCACCTCGCCAAACGCCGCAGCTTGGCAAGCAAGCGTTTAAGTCTTTGCCGTACTGCGTTTGTCGGATTTCCGTTCAAGTTCTCGAGATCCTCCCCATTTGGTCCCTCCAGTTTGAACTGAATCAGCAGCTCCAATTCGGCGTCCGTCAGATCGCCCCTGGTAACACAACGGTGCAGAAAGTGACGGAGTTGCGCGTGCCGCTCGAAAGACTCCTCGACCGCAAAAGGGTAGAAAATGTCAGTGCCATGACTCAGCAACGCTTCTTTCATTTGCTCGCGGCGAGCCCACTCGAAGGCCTGGCGTTTGACGGCGCGGGAAATGGCGAAGGCGAAATGGGTTTGCCGGGCCTGCAGGTCATCCGACCGCAGGAGTTGGAGCAGGATACTGAGCACCTGTTGTGTGATGTCTTCCTCAGCAAGTCCCGATCGGTGTCTGGCGACGCGGCGAATCGTTCGATGCAACATCGGGACAAATACGAGAACGAGAAGACTTTCGATGAATGCCGGCCGAACCGCGCGAAGGTTCAACAATTCGCGCAGCAAGTCATCGGAGCGTGCTCCTGCGGGCGAAGCCCTGAGAATCTGAAGGACCTCTGAAACCGATGAGTGGCGGCTGAATTGGCTTGACTCGGCAAGATCGAAAAGTGAAGTACCTTCGTCGGCGGCCAAGCTTCCGAGCAGACGAACTTCGATATCGCAGAGTGTGCAATCGCAGGTAGGTCCCAGGGGCACGGCCATACTCCCCACGTGCCCAGCGAGAGGCTGAGCCGTTACAGAGAGCGGGGACGCGCTCTCGGCAACTTCCAAGCAGCAAAGGAACGCGAACCGGTCGCGGGGACGAGCCGGTGTTCAATGTCCGCCGGCGGCGGAGCGCCAGCAAAGAACGCATCCTCTGTATTTCGGCGGGCCGGTGGTGAAATTTCTTGTTATTGACAGGAATGCCGGACAAACAAAAAGGCCCTCCGGCCAAAGCCGGAGGGCCTTCGCGTGCGGTTGTCAGAACGACGGATCAGCGGACTCGGCAGTGGCTTCCCCGCTGGGCGTTGCCGGGATTTCCGCTTCGGCACGGCTGAGCCGGCGCACGGAGTTCGCGCGCACGCTCCAGAAGACACTGGCCTTCGCCGCCTTGGCCTTTTTGGCCTTGCCGTTCTCGCGCTCGTACTTGGAGCTGACGAGCATGCCGTCCACGAGGACGTGGTCGCCCTTGTGGAGTGTGTCGGCCAGGGACTCGCCGAGGCGGTTGAAGGCCACGACGCGGTGCCACTCGGTGCGCGACTGCCACTCGTCGTTCGCGTCTTTCCACGATTGCTGCGTGGCGACTGACAGCACAGTGAAATTAGCGCCGTTGCCGCGGACTTGCCGCTTCTCTGGATCTTTTCCGAGGAAGCCGATGAGTTGAACGTGATTGATTATGTGGAATAGGGCTGGTTCTCCGGCCAGACGTATCGTTGGAGGAACCAATAGCCCTGGAGTTTACGATCGCTTGAGTCGTTGTTGAGCCGTCTCGCGGATATTCCGACACCGGCTGGCCCGACGCCTCTTCAGCTGCAGGGAGCAACGCTGGTCCAAATCGAAGCCGCGGACTGATGCGCTGACGAAAGAAAAACGAAAAAGGCCCTCCGGCAACGCCGGAGGGCCTTCGAGCTGTTCGCATCAGAGCGAAGCTTCGTTGGACTCTGGCGTTTGCGCGGGAGCGTTGGGCTCCGGTTCGCCGCGATCGAGCCTGCGTACAACATCGGCGCGGACGGACCACGACGTAATCTTCGAAGTCTTCGACTTCTTGCCTTTGCCGTTCGGTTGTTCGTAGGTCGAGCTGACGAGAGAGCCTTCGACGAGTACGTGAGCGCCCTTCTTGATAGTAGTAGCGACACGCTCTGCCAAAAGTGGCCGGAACACAACGACACGATGCCACTCCGTTTTCGAGCTCCATTCGTCATCTGTGTTCTTCCATGAGCGCCGTGTGGCGATCGACAGTACGGTGAATTTCGATCCGTTGCCTTTCGCTTGACGTTGCTCCGGGTCAGAACCAACGAACCCGACGAGTGTTATAGAGTTGAGGTAAGACATAGCTGAATTTTCTCCTTTTTCTTGCCCCATTTTCTTGGGGCACCCAGAAGCGAGTGGCTTCTGCTTCCAAAGCGAGCGGCTGCTTTATCGGAGGGAACCCAATGGGGTAAGGGCGGAACCGGGAAAGCAGAAGCCGCGAAGCTGCAGGACGCAGGAATTAGCCCGAAGCAGTGCCCAGGAAAATGAGTGGCAGAAAAAGGGTGGCTTACCGGACTCGACAAACTGTTTTGGTTCAGCCTGAAATGGAAAGAGGGCGCTCTCCGTTAGTGAGTAATTCCGCCCTTCCGGGCGGGTATTTTCAAGGCATCGATACGACCACCAGGTTATCCCTCAGCCGGCATGGTTGCGTCCCCGCAGAGCCCGTTTCCGTTTCGCCCGGCAAGATCATTGTAGCTCCACCATGCCCATCCGTCTCAACTTACGGTTAGCCCCTGACTCGCCCAGAGTCGGCGGCGAGCACCAAGTGAGCTTTTGCATCCCACAAAAGCGTTTCGCACAGCAATTCAAATTGCCAAACTGTGTTGCGTCTCAAATGGGTACAGGCGCTGACCTGGTTGACAGCACCCTCTTGAGAGATTATACCTTTCACTGCTCATGGCCTCTCGCCGCATTGAAGTCTTCTTCTACGGGTTATTCATGGACGCCGACCTCCTGAGGACGAAAGGAGTCAATCCTACCAACATTCGCCCAGCTTCCGTTCCCGGCTTCGCGCTGCGGATTGGCCAACGGGCAACTCTGCTGCGGAATCCCAATCGCCTCGCGCATGGCATCCTGATGGAACTCACCCACACAGAGGTCGAGCAACTGTATTCAGAACCCAGCGTTCGCGCTTATCGTCCAGAGGCGGTGCTCTGTGAGCTTAACGACGGTTCGCGTATTCCCGCTTTGTGCTTCAATCTCCTTGAGCCGCCGCGCGCTGACGAGGCCAACTCAGAATACGCATCGAAGTTGCGTGACCTCGCACTCCGGCTAGGGCTTCCCTCTGATTATGTCGATACTATTCAATGAAATACTCGGGTAGTAATCCGTTTCATCCGTCACGCGGCCCGCTGGCGGCGATTCTTCCGCTGTTCCCTCGCCGCTTCCAACTTCCGATCCCGCTCGGCCTGAATCTCCTGCTGATGCCCGGCGAGCATGTCCCTCGGCGTAATGTATCCGATGGCGCTGTTCAGACGAACGTAGTTGTAATGCTCTACGTAACCCTTAACCAGACGCCGCGCATCTTCGAGCGACAGCGGCGTCCCGGGCCGAATGCACTCCCCTTTGAGTGATTTGTGCCAACGTTCGATTTTGCCGTTCGATTGAGGGTAATACGGTGAAGTCCTGACGTGCGTCATGCCCGAGAGCCGAATGAACTCCTTGAAGTCCTTTGCGATAAACTGCGGCCCGTTGTCCGAGATTACTCGCGGCCTAACCCCGGGATACCGCTCCTTGGCCCGTTCCAGAATGATCTCAATGTCGGCCTCGGTCATCGACTCGCGCAAATCCCAATGAACCAGGAAACGGCTGTAGCCGTCCAGGATGCTGCAAAGGTAGTAGAACGTCGCGCAAACATTCAGGTAGGAAACATCGATATGCCAATGCTGGTGCGGCTGCGGCGGTTGTTAAAAGCCGGTCCCTTTCTTCGACGGCTTCCCGCTCCGCTTTCGCAGCAGTCCCGCCCGACTCAGCACCCGCCACACGCTGGCCGGACTCACCGCCGCGATGTCGGCGTCCAGCATCATGAACGTCAGCCGCCGGTAGCCCTCCGGCGGATTCTTCAAGTGGAACGCAATGATCGCCTGCTTCTCCCACTCCTCCAGCCAAAAGTCCCGGGGAACCCAGCCGTTATGCTCATTGACCTTGCCGTACCGCTCGCGCCAGCCGTGGAACTTGCTGGCCGTGATGTGGAGCCACCGGATGAACCGCCCGGCGCCGATCTCGGTCTTCTCCGACCAGCGCCGGACGAAATCCACGATTTGGTCCCGCGTATCGTGCGGAACCCAGAGCCCGGTCAGAGTTCCCCAACTCTTTTTTTTAGGGCAACGTGTTCCGCCATCAGCTCGGCCAAGACTTCATCCTTCGTCTGGATCTTCTGCTCCAGATATAGGCGATTCGTTCCTGTTCAGGCTGATGTTTGGTCCGTCCCCTTTGTTGGAAAGCCGCCGCTCCGTTCTCGAAAAACTCCTTCTGCCAGCGGTAGAACACGGTCGGCTGCAGCCCAAGTTCGCCGCACAGATCCGAGATCGCCACTCCTTCCACCAAATGCCGCCTCAGAATGGCAACCTTTTCTTCCGGCGTGTAGTGCTTCCGTTGCTTCTTCATGTGTTCGCTCCGTTATCTTAACGGATGAACGCTTTCTCCATTTCCAGCTGAGGCAGGACAAAACAATCGGCGCGATAGGGATAAACCGACGGGAATGTCTAAGGCGAAAGAAAAATCGAGGGAGTGTGTCTAGCGACGGCGCACGCTGGAAAAACTGTGCTGGAGCGAGTGAAGCGCGGCCGGGAGTGGGTCTCCCGGCAGTCAACGGCCTGTCGTGATGAGGAATGTGCCTCCAGTGAGTGTTGCAAGGCGAACAAGCGCAGCGGCGCGAACGCACGGGTTACGAAAGTCAGACAGGTATTCACTACTTGCCCCCTCTCCACCATCCTTCAGTTTGGCGTTCTGTGATGGTTATTAAATGTCTGCATTCGTGGAAATAGGGCATTGCAATTCACCTCGTAATTTCTGTAGGCTGAAGGCCTCATCGAATGGTGGCTAGGGTTCCGCTGCAGATATCCTCGCAGGCCCGGGCCAAGCGCCACATACCGCGGAATTTCCGCTAGCACCCAGAGCCAAAAAAGCTTGAGGGACCGATGAATACACGAACCAGTGTGTTCATTCTCAACGCTTTGGAGGCTGATTATGAAACTGTTTGCCCCCGGTATAATCGTTGCGGGCTTGTTGGTGGGTGTGTTTGTGGGCATCGTGGGCACAGGCGGAGCCTTCATCATCCCGGTGCTGGTCTACATTTTCAAAATGAGTCAGCTCAAAGCTCAAGGAACGGCGCTGCTGATAGCCGCAAGCCCGATATGGATTTTACCGTTCATTCCATACTACCGAACTGGCCAGTACGAATTTAGAACCGCTGCCTTGCTGGGCGCTGGAGTTGCGCTTGGAGGCTACTTGGGCGCGGTTTTAGCACAACATCTTCCACAAGAATACGTGCGCAAAGCATTTGCTGTAGTACTGTTGAGTTTGGCGATCAAAATGTTTCTGAACCGCTAGCCAGCATCTGAGCATGACCCATAACCAAGTTGAGGTCGTTCAACTTGGCGCTGCCGTTCAGACTTGGCCGTCGCGTAAGGGGTAGAGGTCAGTGCTAGCCACAATTGAGACTGCACGACTCGTTCTGCGTCCCTTCGAGTCAGGCGACGCTGAGGCCGCGTTCGCCTGGTTTGGCGACCCGATCGTCATGCGGTTCACTCCGACTGGTCCTGATACCTCCCTTGAACGAACGAAGGCCCGGCTAACGAACTATCAGGAACACCAAACTACACACGGCTTCAGTAAGTGGATCATGTTGAATCGCAATTCTGGTTGTGCGATTGGAGATTCGGGGCTGCTCGTGCTGCGGGAATACGGTTGGATCGACCTCGGCTTCCGACTTGCCCAACCGTATTGGGGCAAAGGGCTGGCGGCGGAGGCAGCGTCCGCTTGGATTCACGCCGCATTCCACGATCTTCACCTCGACAGACTAGCCGCGTTGGTTCACCCTGAGAACTTTCCTTCGATTCGGATTCTGGAAAATTACGGTTCCGTTTCGAGAGGCGAGGCACGATCATGGGCATGAATTCAATTCTGTATTCTCTCGCTGCCGATGATGCGAGAGCTGTATCTGACTCCCTGGCCCCTCCCTCCACTCCGGACTAGACGCGCCGCCTACGGCGTCGCAGCCCTTCGTTCCGGGAGTGGCCAGGGAGACGCAAGACATGCTCTAATGGCTGCACCGCTGGTGAGCGAACCACGCGAAAGCTATTCCACTTAACATATAGATACATGATTTGTTTCTCCCTTTTCTGCCCCATTTTCTTGGGGCACCCAAAAGCGAGTGGCTGCTGCTTCCAAAGCGAGCGGCTGCTTTATGGGAGGGAACCCAATGGTGTAAGGGCGGAACCAGGAAAGCAGAAGCCGCGAAGCTGCAGGACGCAGGAATTAGCCTGAAGCAGTGCCCAGAAAAATGAACGGCAGAAAGAGGCTGACCTACTGAACTGGGAAGGTCGGTGCGGTATCGGCCGAGCTATGTGAGCAGGTAAAGCGGAACAGAACAATCAACTGCGCGACGATTGCCAGGTTCTACAATGGCGCTCGATTCGTGCGACCTCGAACGCGTGGGCAACGGTCAGCTTGCCCTCGTAGAATGCTTGCTGCGCTTCGGGAATGAGTTGAATCAGGCGCCATCGTCCACTTTATGTCGTGTTTCGATTTACGCGGCCTCGGGAGTTAGGTACTCCTTCCAGTGCTTCTGTATAAAGATAGCCGTCCTCTTGTTCTTTAAGAGGCAGGCCCAAGGCTCCCACATAAAACGAATACTCAGAGGACGTCTGGAGTTACGAAGACTCTACTATAAGGAATTCGCGGAGCAAAGCCCCTCTGCTATTCGGATGACTACCGGGAAGGAGGAGAAGTCACGATGTCAGAAGTCGAAGCCGTTCGGCAGGAGCCGGAGTTCGCTGCCTTCGTAGGCATCGATTGGGCGGACAAAAAACATGTGTGGTTTTTGCGAGCGGTGGGATTGAGTAAACACGTTCGTAAACTTCCTGCTACCCTGCGGCGCTCGCTGACGTGGGACCGCGGACTGGAGATGGCCAAACACAAGGATTTTACGGTGGCCACGGATGTGAAAGTCTACTTCTGTGATCCGCAGAGTCCCTGACAACGCGGCTCGAACGAAAACACAAACGGGCTCTTACGACAATACTTACCGAAGAGAACCGACCTGTCCGACTATTCCCAGTCGGATCTGAACAAAGTGGCGCTGCGCTTAAATCAACGCCCGCGAGAGGCTTTAGGTTTTCAGACTCCTGCGAGTAAACTTCAAGAAAGTGTTGCGTCGACCCATTGAGACCACCCGGCTTATCGTACAAGTGGAATCGCTGATCGGCACTTCTCCGGTAACCGCGTTTACCAGGACCCAGCGCGACTTCTGCCATAACTTCCGAGTTGCCGACAGCATAACGCCCATGTTTCTCTTCGCCGAGTTTCTTTTGGGCCATGTACCAAATCTCCGCATACCGACCCGGAGAGCGAGACGCGGGCCGAGCTATAGTTAAATCTGGCGCCTCCTGCTCGCGTCAAAAAGGCCAAAGGCCGAGCAATTGTAAAGATCTGCGTTGTTCTTGAAGCGATTGCGATGTTTGTTCTGGGGACCAAACCGAGCCGATGCGGATAGGATAATCGGCGATCCAGATCGCCATCGAGGCCATCATCGCTGTGTCCTGATTGAGCGTTGACTCATTGACTTTGTCCAAGGTGTCCGCCGCAGAGTGTCCCACCATAGTGTAATTGGGAGAATCCTGTAGCGGCGCAATACCAGGGATGCCTGCGAGGGTGAACGAATATGCATCCGTAAATGTCAAGTAACCGGGCGACGTCGTCACCGAGGCGAGGGCCTTGCTCGAACGAAAGAGTTCTTGCATTGGAGTAGCAAACTCATCATGTCCGGCCAAAGGAAACCTGGTGATAGGACCGCTGCCCCAGTCCAGAACTACCGCACAAACAAAGTTGTGCACTTCTGCCTGATGTTGTTTTAAGTAGGCATGAGAACCGAGGAGTCCCTGTTCTTCGCCTGTGAACAAGATGAAGCGAATTGTCCGTTTGGGCTTAACTCCCGCAGAAAGGATGGCTTTGGCGCTTCCAAGTACTGCGGCAACTCCAAATCCGTCGTCTACTGCTCCAGTACCCAAATCCCAAGAGTCGAGATGGGCCCCGAGCACGACAACTTGCTCCGGATAATCCGAACCAGGAATCTCACCCACGATGTTTCGAGACGGGATCGTACCAGGTGTGAATTCGTTTTGAACTTCAATTTTCACCCGACCGGCTTTGCCCAGCCGGAGAGTGCGCGTGATGAGATCCCGCTGTTCTGATGCCATGTCCAGGACGACAAGATCAGTGCGATGGAAAGGCAAGCCGATCGGTCCGGTATGGGGCAGTAGGATTCCGGGGCGCGGATCACCGTTGATAATTGCAATCGCGTGCGCAGAAGCCGCCGCTGCAAGGAACGCGGGAAGTTCCGACATGCTTTTGAACAAATTAAAGTGTTCTGGGTCTTTCGGCGTCAGTAGCAGAATCTTGCCCGTCCAACTAGCGGAATGCTCGAGTGCTTCAAATTCAAGGGAAGTGCTGTCCACCAGCACCACGTCCGCTTCGGCGCCACCGTTCGGTGTCGATCCCGACCAGCCATAAGACGCCACCGCCAGGTCGAGGTGAAACGGGATCACCAACTGAGCGCGCGCGTATCCTCTACGCCAACCTCTTTCCAACTGCCATTCCTCACCATGCACGTTGCTCAATCCGATGCTTCGCATCTCTTGAAGCGCCCACTGTTGAGCCATCGAGTCTGATGGAGACCCGGTGAGGCGTGGACCGATTTCGTCCGTCAGCATCTTCAGCAACGGGTACGCGATGGAATGCTTCAGCGCCTCATCTTCGACTGCCTTGAAGCCCTGCGAAACGTCCATACTAGGTATTTTTTGAAGTTGTCCCTGGGAGTTGAATGGGAACAAAAACGTGGAAACAATCAGCAAACACTGCAAGAGTTGTTGATTGCGCATGAGTGACCCTCTCGCACTAGCCGCAGCTCGTCACGCCTCTGAAAATCTGATGATGTCTAAGCGATGCGGTAACGCGACGCCAAAAGAATGCCACAACCTCGGTTGCTGGGAATTATGAATTCGATGGGGCTTGCCACCGATTGGGGGCGGATGACGGGCACTCGGATTGCGACCTGGAAGCTGTTGGAATGATTGTCTGGCAAGGAGAAAATCGATCAGACTGTTCGTCCCATCGCACATAGCCTACGAGGTTGGAGCGGCGAGGCAACAGACCGTTCGAAGCCCTCGGACAATGGACCCACATTCGTAAGAGTGGCACCGAAACCGTGAGGCCACGGTGCATCTGCCAGCATAAGGTGGAGAGGGGCTAGGCTTGGTAGCAAGGCCAGAATACACAAATGTTCGTAAGCGTCGTTAGCCCGAGAGAGCCTAACATGCTGAGCGGCTCTTTTTGCAGTGAGCACCGAGGCTTCCGGGTTCTCGGTCATGGGTAATCAACACTGTCGGCGCATAGAACAGACCTAACCTATCGCGTCATTCCCACGGAACAGGGTAAATCCACATCGCTCCCCGCAAGGGCAGAGTTCATCGCAAGATGGACCGATGGCGGTGCGGATAACAGATGAGGGAGAAAGCAAATGCCACTTCGTAATGGAGTGGATATCGGTTGCGTCAGCCACATCGACAACATCACCGAACGCGAAAGTGGGCTGACTTCTCTTTATGGTGCTTCACACGAGAGAACTTGACTAATCGGCTTATGATAGCGAAGAGTGCGGGTACCCCGAAACGTTTCCAGCTCTTGGAGCAAGACAACTGCACTTTCAAGAAGGTCGAGATCCTGCCGAACAATATCGGCTATCTGAAGCTGAATGGTTTTCCCGATCCTTCTGTGTGCCAAGCAACGGCGAGGGCACCGATGGCTTCCTTGAACTAGGCGGACGCAATCATCTTTGATTTGCGCGACAACCGCGGCGGTGAGCCATCCATGACCGCGCTGATGGCCGCCTACCTCTTCGATCATCCGGAATACTGGTACAACCCTAGGGAAAATACGACAGAGCAGTCCTGGACGCTCTCGCCGGTTCCAGCCAACAGACTGGCGGACAAGCCGGTATACGTCTTAACGTCCGCCAGGACTTTTTCCGGCGCGGAGCAGTTCTGCTACGACCTGAAGATGCTGAAGCGCGCCACCCTAATAGGTGAAAAGACGGGCGGGGCCGCACACGCGGGCGTCTTTCACCGCATTGATGATCACTTCGGAATGGGAATTCCCGAGGTGAAGACGATCAATCCCTTTTCAAAGACCGACTGGGCGGAGACGGGCTTCGAGTCGGATGTCAAGGTGAAGGCCGCGGATGCGCTGGAAACGGCAAAGAAACTGGCGGAACGTAAGCTGCAGAGGAAGTAAGAGTCTGGAAACTTGCTGAGTGACGTGCTAACAGGAAGTTATTCAGGGCTCGCCGGCTTGCTGCTTGACCACGCTTCGAGGATTCTTGTCCTCGCCCAACCTGAGCGGCCAGACGATTTCCGCAGTAAATCTCGCTCACGAGCGCCGCCAGATTCGTTCCATTGCTCATCATCGCCCTCCTGGATTTCTGTCTTCAACCGCTATGCATAGGAGCACCGGCGAGTCGAGCTGACGCCTGCCATTTACAGATGCGATGCGGATTCACAACAAAGCGACGGGGACTTCGCTTTAGGTAAGTCAAAATGAATTATGGACCGACACCCAGAGATAATGCTGCTTGCCTTTTTCTGCGTGTCGTGCGGAAGCAAGCCCGCGCCAGACCTCAGCGCGAAACGACCTGCTCAGGCGTCGCGGACAGCGTACCCGAGTGCCAACACGAGCGCCCAGACCACGGCGGTGGCGGCGCAATCGCAAGCGAAGACTGAAGCGAGAGCCGTGCTTGTTCCCGCACCTGCAGAAAAACCAAAAGAACCCATTCCGCATGAGGCGGTAGTGACCATCCCCAACGCACAGCGCATTTTGTTTGCGGCGGCTTCGCCGAGCTCGGAACAAATCCTCGTACTCGCGCAAATGTCCAATGACACCTATGGCGCGTCGTTCTTTGTGGTGCGGCTCGACGACAAGAAAGTAGAAGCCGTGATGGAAGGCACAAACGCCGAGTATGCGGACGCGCCGGTGTGGAGTCCAGACGGAGCCACGGTTTACTTTGTCTTCGATAACGGAAATTTTCAATCCCCTGGAAGCGAATACGGCCACGGGCTCTTTGCTTGGAACCGAAGCACGGGAAAAGTGACACAAATCCTGAAAGATTCGATCGGCGGGCTGGCGCTTTCATCGGATGGCAAACTGGCCGCGTTCTGGGACTATACGACGGGCGACAAGTTGACCGTGTACAACCTGCAGACTAAGCAGGTTGTGCGAGCTTGGGCGGGGCAGGTTCACAGCGAGGATGACTTAGTGCTTTCAGACTTAGCCTTCACTCCCGACGGAAAATCAATGCTCGCGCGTCTTTATACTCCGAAGGAAGCTCCGGTTATGAGATTCGACATAGCCTCGGGGAAGATATCGCCTTTTACGAAAGACGTTCAATCTTTTGTGACCATCGGAGAGAACGTATATTTGCTGCAATTCGTCCCGGTTCCAGCCACCATGCCCGAACATCCACACAAATTGATGACATGGACGATGGGAAATATGGAACCGGTGACGCTCGTCGAGGACTTTCTTTATGAGCAGTTGACCGGGAGCAGCGCCAACCCCTGGCTAGTGGCGCGACGCGCCCAAAACTACGGTGCGGGACTTGCTATCTACGACACGAAAACCGGACAGATCCAAACAGCTGGCGAAGGCTGCGGTACCGCGGTCGTCACCACCAGCGGCAAGGTTCTCTACACCTTTGGAGGGGAGCTAATCGCAGACCCTGCCGTGTGCAGCGGCAATCCGCGAAGGCAAGACTGAAGATTGGACTCCCGACTTCCGTTACGGAGTCGGCGCACACCCACCACTCGGAAATCTCCTTGCTTACCGTTTGCGGCGATCACTTCCGTGTGGCCGAACAATCCGGGAGCCGTGAAGTCCCTAGCGTAGTGCACGGAAGAATTCCCGGATATCCTGTGCGAGAAGTCCGGGCTGCTCCATGGCGGCAAAGTGGCCGCCCCTAGGCATGACAGTCCAACGCACGATATTGTAGCCGCGCTCGGCGAGCGAGCGCGGCGGAATAGGAATCTCCTTGGGGAAGACGGCCATGGCCACGGGAACCTCTACGCGGTTTGTGAGCGAAAGCTGAAGCGGCTGCTCTCGCGTTTCATAATACAGGCGTGCAGAGGAGTTTAGGGTCTCGGTTACCCAGTAGATCATCACATTGGTCAGGAGTTCGTCCTTTGTGAAGATGTGCTCCAGCTCACCCGCGCAATCACTCCAAGTTCGGAACTTCTCGACGATCCAAGCCGCAAGACCGACAGGGGAATCGTTAAGCGCGTAGCCTAGAGTTTCTGGCTTCGTACTTTGAACATGACTATAGCCGCCCTCAAGGTCCCACCAGGCACGAAGTTCCGCGAGGAAGGATTTGGCAATCTCGTCGTCCGGGGTTTGGTTCAATGTGCCGCCGAGAAGAAAGCGACCGGCAATGTAGTTGAGGTGAATGCCGATGATGCGTTGCGCATGAGCGAGCCCAAGGGCTGTCGAAATGGTTGAACCCCAATCGCCTCCCTGGGCAGCGAAACGCTCATAACCGAGCTCCGACATCAATCGGGCCCAGAGTGCTGCCACCTTGAACGGATTCATGCCCCGCTCCGTAGGACGGTCAGAGAATCCATAGCCCGGTAAAGAGGGGACGATCACATCGAAGGCATCTTCCGCCCTTCCGCCGTGCGCCGCGGGATCGGTCAAGAGAGGGATGAGCTTCACCATTTCGACGAAGCTTCCCGGCCAGCCATGCGTGATGATGAGCGGCAATGGTTTTGGATTCTTGCTGCGCTCATGCACAAAGTGGACGTGGAATCCATCAAGTGCGACTCGATACTGAGGGAGCTGGTTCAGCGTTGCCTCTTGCCGCCGCCACTCATAGGCGTTCCGCCAATAATCGGCCAGCGATTTCATGTAGCTGAGACTTGAGCCCAACTCCCAGCCAACTTTATCGAGCTCGTCCGGCCAGCGCGTGGCATCGAGCCTGCGCCTCAGATCTGCAAGCAGAGCCTCCGACACATTGATTGTGAACTTTTCAATGGCCATGGTGATCCGCCCTCAACCAACAGTAGATGTAAATACAGTCCGCGTTCAACTCTTCTGATTGTGCCTGGATCACAGGCAACTCTTCCTTAATCCGGCAAGGTAAAGTTTGGCGACAATACGGGAGTTAGGGATTTCAGTCGAGAGAGATCTAATTTTGACAAATCTGGCACTACTTCATCGGCGAAAAATCCGTCGGACGCATGTACGTCACGTCTACTTTTTCCACAAGTTTGTTGGCCTGTTCGGAGTTCTTTCTGATCAACTCTTGAAAATCTGGGTCGGCCCGCATAGCATCCCAGTTCTTTTTCGCTTCCTCCAGGCTGGAATGAGCCACGAGGAAAATGAAGGTGTTGTCCCAAGCGGGCGTCCCCTCGGGCACCCAGTAACCCACAATCTTCAGATCGTGTTTGGCGAGCAGCTTTGACGTCGTGTCGCGAAACTGTGACTCCAGTGCCGGCACTTTGCCCGGCAGGGTATGGTAAACGTGTATCTCAAAAACGCGATTGCTATCGGCCCTCACCTGGTTAATGTGGGCCAGACGGGCAGTAACGAGCGCTCCAGCGGCAAGGGAAAGCAGGGCGATAGCGCAAACTGTCCTTCCCTTAGATTTCCAGCTTTTGAGTTTCCAGCAGTTGAGTGCCATAAAAGCCTCCTTTTTTTCGCACAGTATTGAATCTGCTGCCTGACGTCCAGCGCTCCTTCGTCCAGACGAAAGTGACCCCGTGAGTGAGGTCCCGCGCACATAATGCCGTACAAACCTGTCGACAGGGTATCGCGGCCTTATTCCTTGTCCTCAACGCTTTATGACCGCCTGTGTTACAGGCAGGGTCGCTTCCCAACCACGCAGAAGAAGTTCAGGGGAGGAATTGTTTTCTTTTGGGTACCCAATACAAAGATATGCGATCAATTTCCAGTCTTGAGGAACGTTCAGGCCACGGTTGACTTCCACGGGATCAAGAATCGAGACCCAACCAAAGCCCAATCCATAGGTACGTGCAGCCAGCCATAAGGTGTGGACGGCCAGAACGGCAGAATATTCCAACGTCTCCGGCATGGTGACTCTGCCGAGTCGATCCCCGTGACGAGTGCTCTCGCTCAAGAACACTGCCAACTGAACCGGAGCTTCCCGCAGACCTGCCAGCTTTAAGCTCGCATAAAGTTGCGCTTTCTCGCCCGAGTACGAGTTCAGGGCTTCTCGGTTGCAATGCTCGAAGTTTACACGTATGCATTCCCTGCATTCAGGGGACTCAGCCAGGACAAATCGCCAAGGCTGGCTGTAGCCGACCGATGGAGCTAGCGACGCCAGTCGGATGAGATGCTCGACCAGTCGAGCATCTATAGGATCGGAGCGAAAACTGCGAACATCGCGCCTCCACTTGAGGAGCTCTTCAAACTGCTGTCGAAAGCCGTCGTCGAATTCCGGCCCGTCGAGCGTCGACCGTGATGAAGCTTGATGACTCATGAGGCGATCAGACATCTCAAATCGGATAGGCACCGCAGATGCGGCAGTAGCTCATGTCGATCCGCGATACCGGTCCATGACATTCGGGACAGGTCTTGACATCGCGGGGCCGCTCGATTGGTGGAGGCAACTGCTTCCGGAACATGCGGTAGTAAAAGTATTGTTCTTTGTCCCGCAGCTTCACAGAATCCTGCGCAGAGGCGCGCTCCTGTTCACCGGCAAATTCGCTATCACTCACCAGTTGATCCGTGAGCTGCTTCAGCGTCGTGCTGCCGGAGCCGTACTCGATGGGCGTCTTCACGCGCCAGGTAATTTGCTCGGGGAGCACGCTGGCGAACGCCTCGCGCAAAATCTTCTTTCCAAAACGCTGTCCCTGGAATTCGCCGACCAGATCTTCATATTCCAGCGAAAGAGCGAACTCTCGGACCGCGAGCATCTCGTACGGACAGTCAACGCCAATGCCTAGGTGTCGTCCGATAACCTGGCTCGTAAAATGCATGATCCCGTTCAAATGGCGAATATAAGCGGGCAGCCGTTCCAGGGGCATGTTGAACATAAAGCTGTAGCCAGCGAAGAGCTCGTCGGCGGCGTCGCCGGTCAGCACGGGAGATAAGCTGCGATTGCGCGCTGCCTCCAAGGCCAAGTAGGCCACGATGCTGTTCCGCAGTTCCATAGGGTCGAAGGTTTGCAGGAGAGCGATCAACTCGGGCATTCGCTCTAGGAGATCGTGCAGCGAAGGCCGCAAGATATCGAGGGTTAGACCCAGGCGGTCAGCCATCGTGCGAGCAAAAGGCTCGTCGAGCCCGTTGCCTTCGGCCACAGAGACCATCACGCCGCAGAGGCAGCGGCCGTGCGAAGTCGCGATGGCCGCCACGATGCTGGTGTCGAGTCCCCCGGAAAAGATGATGCCGCCCGCGGAACTCGCGAGAACCTGATCGGTGAGCAGCTCGCGCAGCCGCTCGATCTTGCCCTGACGGTCAGCGGAGGTGAGCAGGCGCGGGTGCGAACTGTTTGTCATGCTGTCTCCTGCGCATCCATTCATGAACGCCAAAGAATACCGCCGCAAAAAGCAGCGTATTAAACAAAGAGCTGCGATAGTACGGCAGAGCGGCAATGTAGCAGGCCACCAGGCCTTCGCGAGTGTGCGGATAGATTCCCCAGCCAAGCCACACGCCAAAATTGCTGATCAGAAAGTAGGCCGTGGAACCCGCCACGGAGTATCCCACCAACCGCGAAATCGTAAGGTTGTTTCTGAGCAGGCCTCCGATGCGGGCCATAGCCGCGAAGGCCAGCAGATTCAGGGCATGCTGCCACATGACATGCATGTGGAACAACATTGTTGTGGCTACCCAGTCCGTGATGGCCAGCACGAAGACAGGAAACCAGACCGCATCGCGTTTTCTTAAACGCGCCCCGCAAAATAAGAGCGCTCCAAAAGCAGGAGTGAAGCCCGGCACATGGTTGTATAAGAGTCCCGCAAGCACGGTGAGGACGAAAAACAGGTAGATCATTTTCTTCTCCTTTTTGGGCTGGTGCGTTTGCGCCACTGGCGCCAAAGCCGATGGTCTTGGTCGAGACTCGGAGCCGCAGGGTTGATCACCACGGTGACGCTCAACCAGGGAAACTCTCGCCCAACGAGGCGAGAGAGAGTGCTCCGGGTAATCACCTCCTTGGGAAGACTCAGCGCGGAGCCGACCAGGACATCGGTGTTTCGAGGCGCCCCTTGCTGAATCAACCAGCGCGCCATCGGGCCTGGTCTCAAATCGGGACTTGCAAGGGTGATGAGATGCCGGCCTTTGCGGAAGCAGTCCAGCATGTACTGCTTCTTTTCTTCGGGGTCGCCCAGATCATGAAAGCTGATAATCGCGCTCTCGTCGAGATTGATGCAGGCGTACGCGGCGGCTAGTTGCACGGAACTGATTCCTGGATGGATTTGAACCTCAAAGCCAGCGAGGGCACGCATCAATCCCTTGAGCCCGGAAGACAAGCAGGGATCGCCCACACGCGGGACAGCCAGCAGCTTGCGCGTCCGCTTCGCCTCGCGGACCGCCGCGCGCGTGGCTTGCACGTAATTGCTGACGTCTTGGAGAAAGACTTTCTTGCCGGCAACACAATCCTGCACCGGCAGCAAGTCCATGTCCCAACCCAGGATGATTCCCGCCGTGGAGATGATTTCGCGTGCCTCGGGTGTAACCAGAGTGGACGCGCCCGGCCCGACTCCCACGAGGACTGCCTTTAATTTACTCCTCACCGGCATCTATGCTACCTTCCGCCAAAGATCACGCTCCGCGCCGAATGAGAAGCGACCGGGATGAATCAGCGAGGCCATCAGCTCGACTCCGTCGATCAAGCGTGGTGCCGGACGATGAAATAGGCTGCTTGCGAGGGCGAACACACGACCCTCCCGGACGGCAGGAAACTCCCTCCAGGGTGAAAGATCGCGGAGGCCCGTCCACTCCGCCGCAGTTCGGCCCTGAGAGAAACTGCAGGGCAAGAGAAAAATCACCTCCAGGGCTTCTCCTCGCAGGCGATCGACGGCGATGCGAGAGGACGCCTCTCCTTCGCTTCCCAGGCGTGGATCTCCACCAGCCAGCTTCACCATTTGCGTGATCGAGTTGCCTGCGGACATAAGAGGATCAAACCAGCTCAAACAGAAAACACGAGGGTGGTATTCCGAAACCGTGTCTTTCGCTATGCGTACCAGACGTGCGGCAAGGTCAGCGACCAGTTCCTCTGCCTGAGACTTGCGTCCCGTAGCTGAACCGACATCCAGAATGTCTTTGTACAATCCGGAAAACCCGGTCGCCGCGAGCGACAGCCACTTTGTATCTAGCTTCATGTTCTCCAGGGCGCAGACGGTGCGATCACGATCTACGGCACACACGCTGCACTGTTCTTGGGTAATGACCAAATCGGGGTCCAGGCTTTCTAATAATTTGGTTTGAATGACATAAAGGCTATGCCCCGACACCGCACTGGCGCGCACCTTCTCATCGATTTCATAGCTACTGAGGTCAGGCGCAAGCCTCGTCCCGGTAAGACGTGGCCGATTTAAGATTTCCGCGGGAAAGTCGCAGTCGTGTGAGATCCCGACTACATCCTTCGCCAGACCCAGCGCGCACAAAATCTCGGTCGCACTCGGCACCATTGATACGATTCTCATGGTCGATCCTCTGTTTCACTACGTCTTGTGTTCGGCAAGAGCGGCACACTTACGTTCAGTGCTGTGACGGTCCAGTGATTTCGCAGTTTTTCTAAAGTAGTCAGAGATCCATGATTCTGGCAGATCCGCGAAATGCGCTCGTCTGGTGTTCCGAGGATCCAGGCAACAGCTGTCCTTATAAAGCCGGCATGCGTGACCACCAGTGTGCAACCTGCCTCGGGATGCTCGCCCAACTGCTGCAGTTGCTCGACGACTCTTGATTGCAACTCAAGGAATGACTCGCCTCCAGGCGGCCGATGATGCGGGAAGAGTTTGGCCCACGCCCTCGCGTCTTCCGGGTATTCAAGCTCGACTTCCTTCCATGTCAGTCCCTCCCACTTGCCGAAGTTCATCTCCCTAAGGCCAGGTGAAGTCTTGTAGCCCAGGCGGAAATGCTTCGCGATCGGTTCTGCAGTTTCTACTGCTCGCACCAGGTCACTCGACCAAATTGCGCGTGGCGCTATGTGAGACAGGTTCTGGACGATGGTTGGGAGCTGTTCTTGCCCGTGTACGCTCAGGCTGGGATTCGAGTGACCATAGAAACAGCCATGAACACCGGCCTCGGCATGACGCAGGAGAGCAATCTGGATCGTCACGTCACGTCTAAGGACGTCACAGAATTGCTTTTTTTTCACTGCGGCGAGAGTCATCGCAGCAGAGCTCCATAGAAATAAATAGCAATCTCCGTGATCTGGTTAGTGGCGCCAAAGCAATCTCCAGTCACGCCTTGAATGTGACGCTTGAAGTACAAACCACTCGCTGCTGTTACGAGCAGTGTGATCAGCCACGGCAACAGGCTGCCGAGACCTAACGCCGCAGCTGCGCTCAGCACAGCAAAACCTGTGCCCCATAGCAGCGATGCAAGAGGCATTTGGCCTGCGACCGCAGCTCCTAATCCCCGGTCTTCGCGGGCGTAAGGCAGCCAGAAACCAAGAGGCAGCGCCGTCCACCGGCACAACACGCTTGACGCGACCAAGAATCCCGGAAGCCGGGCCGGTGAGGTGTTACTAATAAGGATGAAACGTGAGAGCAGCGAGAGTGTGACAGCCACGGCTCCGAAGCTGCCAATCCGGCTGTCTCGCATGATCAACAGGATCTTCTCTTTCGTCCACCCGCCGCCAAAACCATCCACCGCGTCAGCCAACCCGTCTTCGTGAAGTGCTCCCGTAATCAGCACTAGATAAATAATCAGCAACAAGGCGAGCAGCTGAGGTTGTACGCGTGCGGCGAGAACCCGCTGGATGACAACCGCGACTGACCCAATTGCAAGTCCCACGACGGGAAAGAACTTGGCAGCACGACCCAGGGCGCGCTCTTCGCGGGGAAGTCCGGAGATGGGAATTCGCGTCATAAATTGAAACGCCAACAGAAGTTCGTTTACCGTTTTCCTCACAGAGCCCCGCTCACTCCAGCCGACGAGAACGTTGCCATTTCGTTGAAAATGCTAACTGCTCCTTCGATCACCATCATGGCCAGCACAGCGCCCGTGCCCTCGCCCAAGCGCATTCCGAGATTTAAAATGGGATCGAGGCCGAGGTACTCGAGCAGCACCCTGTGACCGGGTTCCTCCGACACGTGCCCGGCAAACAAAACGTCCCTCGCTCTCGGTTCAATGCCGTACGCGAGGGCAGCAGCAGCGGTTGAGATGAAACCATCGATGACAACCGGAATGCGCTGCTCAAACGCTTCCAGCAGCATGCCCGTCATCGCGGCGATTTCCAGGCCGCCGACTTTTCGCAGGACATCGAACGGACTGGAATTCTGGTTAACGCCGTTTACGCTCAAAGCCCTCTCGATGATGTGGCGCTTATGAACTAGTCCCTGAGGGGAAACTCCCGTTCCCGATCCAGTCACCTCCGCCACGGGCTTGCCTGATAAGGCCGCGGTAATGGCGCCGGCTGCGGTTGTGTTTCCAATACCCATTTCTCCCACGGCAACGACGTCGCGGTTCTGAAACTGAGCTTCTTGAGCCAGCGTTCGTCCGACTTCCAGTGCTGCCGTCGCTTCCGACTCGGTCATCGCTGGGCCCGTCGCCATATTGCGTGTGGCGCGCCTTATCTTTTTGTCGATGAGCCTTTCATGAGGCTCGAACTCGGCGTCCACGCCGACATCAACCACAATCACTTCCGCACGAGCGCGCCGTGCAAGGACGTTGATGGCGGCCCCATTCGCGAGAAAGTTTCGGACCATCTGCTGAGTCACGACCTTGGGATAGGCGCTCACACCCTCGTCGGTGACGCCGTGATCTGCGGCGAAGACATAGACTGCTTTGTTGGCGCAGGTTGGACGTTCCTGTTCCCGAATCGAGATAATCTTGGCCACAATTTCCTCGAGCCGCCCGAGACTGCCTGGAGGCTTGGTCAAGCTATCCAGCTTCACTTTCGCGAAGGCTTGCCAATCGCGCGGGGCGCCAACGGGGCACTTTGCCGGAAACTCCGTCTCAACAGGCTGCTCGGAGAGACGTGTTAGTGGATTTTCCACGACTCGCCTCCCAGCGTAAATTTCATTCCGGTTCGGAACGCGAACGGCAAAGAGGGAAAGCCAAAAGCTGCGTCGTAACGCTGATTCAATATGTTTTCTAGGCTGGTGTACAGTTCCACTGCCGAATTGATTCGAAGACTGCCGTTGAGATCGATCTTCTGGTAGGCCGTATCCAGATTTCTGTTGGGAAGCAGCAGAGTGTTGCCAAAGAATGCGTCGATGAGGTGTGTGCTGTCATCGCGCCGCCCAATCAGACTTCCGCTGAGAGACAGAGTGAACTTCGGCTGAGCGTAGCCTATGAGGAAGTCTCCAGAATGTGGGGCTCGGCGAAATGGACGACCTCCGACCAGAGGTGTGGAGGTCCCGATGGAAATCGTCGGGAAATTGGGATTGAAGGCAGGCGACAGCGCGCTGCTTGCGAACGAACGCTGAACCACCGCGTCCAGGTACGTATAGCTTCCTCTCGCAGTAATGCCGTGGCCTAGATTGAATTCAAGTTCGGCTTCTGCGCCCACGGCGCGATAGGCGCCTGAATTGACGCTTGCTCCGAATGGTGTTGCGGCGGCAACAGCGACCGGAACCCCGAGCTGCGGCAGTACGCTGGCATCCACGAACTCGATCTGGTCTTCAAATTCATTATGAAAAAGAGTGAGACCGAGCTTCGCACGTCCGCTCCAGGCGATTTCATCGGCGCCGAAGTCGAAACTTCGCGCGCGCTCCGCGCCGATCGGTTTTGCGTGGAATTGGGACGCAAGTTGAGCACCGTTGGGAAGTTGAGAGAGCAAGACAAAAAGCGATGTACTCTCGTCGAAGATGGCAGGCTCTTTGATCCCTCTTCCGAAGTTAAATCTCAGCTTGGTGCCGTTCAAGAAACTCGTCGATCTGAGGAGGACCAGATAGTACGCGAGCGATACCCGCGGCGTGGGCTCAATTCCGAAAATCGCATTGTCTTCAATTCCGACGCCCGCAGTGGCGTAAAACCGGTCCCAAAGATTGCCTTCGAGCTGAGCGATGTAGCTAAAATTGTTTCTGTCGGTGGGAGTCTTGGTTCCCCCAAAACGAGTGAAGCCGCTCTCTTTCTCATAACGGAAGGCAAACAAACCAGAAAGATGCCGATTAAACTTGTAGTCGGACTGGCTGTAGATGAAGTCCCGATTGGATTGGCTGTCGAACAGCGAGGGATACACGCCCGCGAAATCCAGAATCGCGCGTCCACTCGTCACGAACCCGTTAGCGCCACGCAGAGTGACTTCGTTTCCCAGGAAATTCGCACCTGAGCCGAGTGGATCGAAGGGCTCTCCTGTCGGACTCGGATTGTCGAACTGGAAGCGGAGCCGAGTAGCGCCGTAACGCACCAGGTTGTGCCAGCGCTCGGTGGTCTGGTTCTGCGCGGTCACTCCGTAATACGTGTCTTGTTCTTTCTGGAAGGAGTCGTCCGGTATGCCATACAGATCGAGAGCGTTCGCTAGGCCCAACGCAGTAGCCGTGCGCCGCACCGTTAGCCGGACCTGAGTCGAACTGTTTGGTGACCAACCAAAGCTGCCAGCATAAGTTCCATCGTGGAAAGCGCTGTTCGGTTCGCCGTTCTCGCTATCGAAGCGGGAAAAGTCGTAAAAGTAATCAAACGGGCCGTGCTCTCCGCCTATTGAGACTTCCTGGCGTTTGGTTCTAAAATTCCCGCCGTCAATGGAATAGGTGAATTCTGGCAAACGAGTTTTGCCCTGCCGTGTGCTCAGGCTTACAACGCTCGCCAATGCGTCAGCTCCGTACAGAACACTGTTCGGTCCGCGGAGGACTTCGACCTGATCAATTCCGTTGGAAGCGAAGTTTCCGAATTCAACGCGTCCGCCGATGTCGTTCACGGGAATCCCGTCGAGCAATACTTTATTGGCGTCGGCATTTCCTCCGCGCACAAAGAGATCCGTCGTTCCACCCCGCGGGCCGGTTTGGAGGACTTGAATCCCAGGAACTAGGCGAAGCGGTTCAAGTACGTCCAGCTTTCCCGTGAGGGTCACGTCGCGAATCACCGCAACCGATGCGCCGACTTGAGAGTCAGGTGCGGGAGTTCCGGTCGCGGATACGACTACCTGCTGAGTTACGGTTCCTAACTTCAGCGGCACAACAATGTGTGGAGCTTTCCCGCCGCCGACGTATACCTCGGGGCTCTCTTGCTGCGTGAAACCAGACGCCGTAGCGCGCACTCGGTACCGCCCGGCGCTCAGCGACGAAAAGACAAACTCACCCAGGTCATTTGTAGTGGTCTGTGTGAGTGCAGTGTTATCACGAAGAAGCGTTACTTCTGCATAGGGAACAATCGCACCGAGTGGATCCGAGACAATGCCCCGCAACTCGGCGGCGTGGGCCGCGAATGAGCAAATTGAGGAAAGAAGAAGGACCAGAAACACCCGAGAGGCGTTGGGCCACCTCGAATTGCCGATCTGCATAGTCATCTCCCCCTCGGAAGAATCGACGTAACTACATCGGCAAAACCGGTCTCCTGACTCGCGACCTACATCTCTTCTGAAAACCTTCCCACCCTTAGGCAGTGGCCATCAGAATCTTCCAGTCGCTTACAGTTGCGGGGCAGTAGCGGATTCTCACCGCTTTCCCGAGCATCATGCCGATTAAATTGTACTCAGCCGTTGTTCCGTGCAGCTCTACGATCGGGCTGCTCTCAATACCTCATGATCGACCTCAAGATTCGATTGAGCGATGGTTGGCACCATTCCCTTAATAGGAGCCGGTACGCCTGCAACCATCAGAATTACGTTGTCCGCGAGCGCTGCAACACGCTGGTTCAATTCCCCCAAAAGATCACAATAAAATCTTCCGGTCGCAGTTGGTGCGTGAACTCCGCTCCCCACTTCATTCGAAACCAGGATGATCGACGACTTCGTTTCCTCCAGCGCAGAACAGAGTCGCTCTGTATGCTCCTTGATCGCTGATTCTTGTCCCTGCGCTTTGCTCATGACATTGGCCAAATAAACGGTCAAGCAATCGACTACTGCCAACTGCTTCGGATCCTGAAGACTTGAAATCGCCACGTCCAGGTCGACCGGAGCTTCGAGCGTCCGCCAAGTAGCAGGGCGGGCTTTGCGATGGCGTTCGATGCGCAGTTCCATCTCTGGATCGCTCGGTTTCGCGGTCGCAATAAAGATCACGCTCCCAAAACCGGAAGCGATTCGCTGCGCGAAGCGGCTTTTCCCACTGCGTACGCCGCCAAGCACGAAGGTCACCGTATTCGGGTGGGCTTCATCCATGCTGTTGCCTTCAATCTGGCGGGAACTAATTGGGGCGATTCCAGGGACCAAGCTGGCCCGAGAAAGACGCTCCTCGACTCTCCCATCGAAGTCGATTAAAGCAGTTGACTTGCTCCTGGTCGGTCTCCTGACTTACGCTTCATCGGATTTGAGCTGCCTTCCCAGGAAATGCTCCCGGTGGCACATCGTTGCTCTTATCCTGGCGTTTACAGTTGCGGGGCAGTGGCGGATTTTCACCGCGCTTCCCATTTACCAAGAGTGGAGAACTTTATACGCCGTGAAAATTCCGATGTCAATAACGTTTCCTGCAGCCAGTCGGCAAGGACATCGGAGGTGCTCCGCAGAGTGCTAGCCCGGCTCCAGGTCTGCGTCCTCGGAAAGGACCTCCGGTCCCAAATCAACGAACAACATCCCGATCTGTCGCCGCATCGTACTCACCGACGAAGAGACGAAGTGATCGGGGGGGTAGGTCCATGGGGAAGTTTGCGTACTCCTTGGTTCTTGCTCTGTCAGTCCTCCTCCTCGCAATTTCGTCGAAATCACAAGACAAAGTCGAGCTTTTCGGCGGCTATTCGTTTGTCCGCGCGCCAGTAACTCTGACCGAAACCGCAGGTGCCTGCGCTCTTAACTGCCCGGCCCTCGTCGTAGGGACTCATCTAAACATGAACGGGTGGGAAGCGTCAGGGGCATATAAGCTCTTTGGCCCCCTGAGTCTCACAACAGACTTTAGTGGGCACTACGCATCCTTCAAACGGCGCAAGCGTGCGCCTACACACCTATCTCTTTGGGCCCCAGGTTCGTTTCCCCAGGCGCGTCTCCCCGTTTGCCCGCCTGTTATTCGGTGCGGCGCATGAGGCGAACGGCGTCGGCAACTTCGGACCTGAATTTACGCGTGGTGCGTCGGAGAACTCCTTTGCCACCGCGCTCGGCGTTGGCATCGACATCAAAGTTCTGCCGTTTATTTCGGTCCGTCCAATTCAAGTCGACTATTTGCTGACGCGTTTCAGATCCACGATGCAAAATCAGCCGCGCGTCTCCGCTGGCGTAGTTCTCCATTTCTAGGGGTGTTTCTAAGGCAACGGGACAATAGTGGGATTCTACCTCTCGTGGATAGCGCCTGATAGCGTCCGATAGCGCTGGAGACGACGCTCATTTTCAAAGCACTTACCAGGATTAGCGAAAATCGCCTAAGTGGACGGGGCGGGAAAATAGGTCGTAATCGGGACGTGCTACGCAGCAAACGTAGCATGAAATGCGGTCCGTGCCGACTACCCCGTTCGCCGTCCGATCAAATAATAAGCGGATCAATATAGGCTCGTTTCCTAAAGAGCTTAACTACCTCCACTTTGAACTCGTCGTCGTGTTTTTTCACCCCTGAGGCATGAATCATCTCATGCAAGAGTGCAACCTTAGCCTCGGGAGGAAATTCACAGAATTTTTGGTTGATACGAATCCCTTTTCTTACGCCAAGTTTCGCTGCGTCCTCTTCCAAAAAGCAAATTCCCGCAGCGTCATACGGCATCTTGAGGAAAACACATATGAAGTCATCGCTCAAATTCGGCACGGAGTCGCCAAAATACTTTTCTTTGAACTCACTGTAAAGAGCCGCTAAATCGATTGGAGCAACCCTTCGGCCCCTTCTCTCGATTTCGATTGCATCGCTAATGTGATAATAAATTTTGTCGTCTTCGTTCATCTCGTTGGCTGCTTCCGCCATTTCAATCTCCTCTAGCCGCGCCTCTTCCTCGAACATTCTGCACATACATTCGGCGGGTCGAGACGTTCTGTGAATTTCTGGATTCTCAAAGGTAGCGATTTGCGACCTTCGACTCTCGCTCTGCCCTCATTCTTCTACCTTGACACCCTTCGAAGAGCGCGTGCTAGCATTTAGATAGAGGGAAAAGCCGATGTACTTGCCAGCTAAAAATACGCGGACAACCTACCAGGAAATCATGTCGCGAAAAATACGGGAGTCCGGGGAGTGGTTCAGCAAGAACTTAGACGGCACCGAGGAATATGGCATTGTGTCAACCCACAATGGCATTGGCGTGCGGGTCTTCATTCGGTCGATTCGCGCAAAGGAACTTTTTGCGAAGTTGCATCAGGATGTATTCCCCCAGGGGTTCGTTCAGCCGCAGCCCTGGTTGGAAGACAACCGAGCATGGTCAGTTTGGTACGGCTATTCGGAGCCGTGGCCTCCAATGAACTACGTTTCAATACCGACCACTAGTCCATATTTGCCACGACGGTAAACGAAGTTAGATATACAAATCTTCACCACGGCGAACCTCGTCATACAGTCGGTTGGATCTTTCTGTGCCTACCTTTCCGTGAATGCGGACGGAAACCTCCAAGTGGATGCATACAACGAGTGGGGACTCAAGTCGCTAACCGCAAATCCATGGGGCAACCGGCGCAATCCTTCGCTTTGGGACATGCTTTTTCACAAAGCACACGGGACATTGTACCTTGCCTCGCTAAAATCCCTAATTCGACCGGGTTGGATCGCAAGTGAATGGGGCGAGTCGGAAAAGAAACGTAAGGCCGAGTATTACCGCCTAACTACAGCAGGTAGACGCAGACTCCAAACCGAAACCGAAAAGTGGAGTCGCACGGCGGACGTCATGGCCGGAATCTTGGAGACAAACCCGGAAGAAATATGACGCTGAGGGTCCGCTTCAGCTCCCTGGTTGGGGGTAACGCCGTGGCGCTATTGCATAGAGAGCGATATGGATGCGGAACTCCGTTTTCGTATCGGTGATCTCAGGTGCGCTTTCCTCTCCATCTCCGCCTCGCGTGACCCGTTCGCGCCGGGCGATCCGGAAAGGCAAAGCAGGGCGACTCCGCGAAGACGAAGTCTTTTTTCATGAAACGAAAGGCTGGCAGAGCCGTCTTTACCTATAGCTGTCTATGGGAGAGGTGTTGGTGAAGCCAAAGAGCGATGTTTTGCAGGGGACGCTGGCGCTGCTGGTGTTGAAGACGTTGGAGCGCGGGGCGATGCACGGCTACGGTATGACGCTGCATATCCAACGGGTTTCGAGCGAAGTTTTGCGGGTGGAGGAAGGTTCGTTGTACCCGGCGCTGCACCGCATGGAACAGGATGGATGGATCAGCGCGGTGTGGGGGGCGTCGGAGAATAACCGGCGCGCCCGCTACTACCAGCTGACGGCTAAGGGCCGGAAGCAGCTCGCGGAAGAAGAAAAGAATTGGGCGCGACTTGCCGCGGCCGTGGCCAGCGTGTTGCGATTTGCCCAATGACTTGCGCGCAGTAGAGGAGCCGAAAAGCATGTCTCTGCTTTCCCGCCTTGCGGGCCTGCTGAAGATCCATCGTCTCGAGCGGGACGTGGAGGACGAGCTGCGGGCGCACATCGAAATGCGCGCGCAGGACAACCTCGCTGCCGGAATGTCACCCGAGGAAGCCCGTTACGACGCACAGCGGCGATTCGGAAATTCTACTCTCGTGAAGGAGGACACTCGCGCCATGGACATCGTCGGATGGATCGAAACCACCGGTCAGAATCTGCGCTACGCCGCGCGCATGCTTCGGCGCACGCCCGGCTTCACGCTCGTAGCGATTCTTACTCTCGCTCTCGGGATTGGCGCGAACGTCGCCATTTTCGCCGTTGTTCATGCCGTGCTTCTCGAGCCGCTTCCTTTTCCGCATCCCGAGCAGCTCGTGCGCGTGTATGACGACCTGCGCACGTCGAACACGCACGACGTGGGCATGTCCGTCCCTGAGCTGTGGGACCTGCGCGACAAGTCCGGCGTATTCCAGGATATATGCGCGACTCTCCCCGCTGACGCCAACATCACCGGCGGCGATCATCCCGAGCGCGCGGAAGCCCTCATAACCAACGCGAACTACTTCACGATGCTGGGCGTACACGCGGAGCTGGGCCGCACGTACGTTCCCGCCGACGCGCTGCCGGGCTTCTCTGAACCGGTGGTCATCAGCGACGCTTACTGGCGCCGCGCGTTCGGCGCCGATCCGAAAGTGCTGGGCACAAAGATTCGCCTCGATGGCGATCTCTACACCGTCGCGGGCGTGATGCCGCCGAGCTTCCACCATCCCGGGCCAACGCTGACAACCGACGTGGATGCGTGGCTCACGGGCGGCTTCGCGGCTGCGCCGTTTCCCATGCCAGTGTTGCGCGCGATACGCTACTTTCCCGTTATAGGGCGCCTTAAGCCAGGGCTCAGCGTGGCCCAGGCGCAAGCGCAGCTCGACCGTCTCGTCGCACAACTGACACGCCAGTTCCCGGACGAATATCCGGCCGCAGCGGGTTGGTCGATCCGCCTTGCGCCGACGCACGAAGATATCGTTGGCAACGTGCGCACGGAGCTGTTCGTGATGTTCGCGGCGGTTGGTTTTGTTTTGCTGATCGCGTGTGTCAACCTCGCTAACTTGCTCCTCGCGCGGTCGGCGGGCCGGCAGCGCGAAATGGCGATTCGTTTGGCCATTGGCGCCGACCGTGGACGTCTCATCGTCCAACTGCTTACGGAAAGCGCCTTGCTGGCCACCATTTCCGGCTCCGCGGCGCTCGCAACGGTCTTCAGCCTGAAGAATTCTCTACTTCGGCTTGCTCCGGCCAACCTGCCTCGGCTGAACGAGGTTGCGCTCAGTCCTAGCATCTTGATTTTCGCGTTCTTCATCTCCATTCTCACCGGCCTGCTTTTCGGGCTCGCACCTGCGTTACAAACGGCGCGAGCTGACCAGACCACCGCGCTTCGCGAAGGCAGCCAGGGCGCGGGCTCGAGCAAACATCAGTTGCGATTTTCCCGCTTCCTAGTGGCCTCGGAGATCGCCCTTTCGCTGATGCTTTTGATCGGGGCTGGCCTTCTTTTTCGCAGCTTCTGGCAGCTTCTCGAAGTGCGTCCCGGTTTTGATCCGCACCACGTGACGACCGCCAAGATCTGGCTTGCGTTTCCCAACGATCCCAAGAATGACCCTTACCTCAGCATCGAAAAGCGCGCCGCGTTTCATCAAGAAATATTGCGGCGGATTGCGGCGCTGCCGGGCGTGGAGCAAGCAGCGATTGGGTCGCCTTCTAGTGCGCCCATGGATAGCAAGCCGAGGCAGTCGCCCTTTCGAATTGAAGGCCGCGCTTCCGATTTGGAGCGCATCCCCGTGGCGGAAGTCGCTTCCGTTACTCCGGGTTATTTCTCCGTGCTGAAAACGCCGCTCATTGCGGGCCGGTTCTTCACGGGCGAAGACAACGCAAAAGGCCAGCAGGTGATCCTTATTGACGAGACCCTGGCGCACCGCTATTGGCCAAACGCCGACTCGGACGCCATCGGCCAGCGGCTGCAATTAGGACCGGCCTTCCAAAGTACGAATACGAATCTCGATGTTGCGTCCACGTTCACGATCGTCGGCGTGGTCGGCAACATCAAGTCCGATGGGTTCGACGCGGCGAGCGCTCCGCACATTTATCGAGCGGTCTACCAGTCGCCGCCCTATGGTGCCGTCGTCTATCTTCGCACCAGTGCCGATCCGGGGCTCTTGGGCGAAGCGGTTCGCCGCGAAGTCCAACACGTGGATCCCACGATTCCCGTGTTCGACGTTCGCACCATGAACTTCATCGTCTCCGCGTTCCTGGCCGAACAGCGGTTTGCCATGGAGCTTCTGGGGATTTTCGCGGCTGTCGCTCTTCTGCTGGCTTCGATCGGCATCTACGGCGTGATGACGTACACGTTCAGCCGCCGCACGAATGAAATTGGCATCCGCATGGCGATGGGCGCGCAGCGCAGCGACATTCTGCGTATCGCGGTGGGCGAAGGGGCGCTGGTAGTAGCCGTCGGCGTGGTTGCGGGACTGGCCGGGTCGGCGGTGATGACGAGATTTCTGCAGTCGATGCTGTTCGACGTAAAAGCGACGGATCCGCTTACGTACGGGGCGATCGCCGGGTTGTTGACGGCCGTGATGCTGCTCGCGTGCCTGGTGCCCGCGCATCGGGCGACTCGGGTGGATCCGCTGACTGCGCTGCGGCACGAATGAAGACAATTTGGCCTGACGCACCCGCGGGGAGTGCCGGGTTTTTCGCGAAACGAAAAGCGGGGCGGGGCGTTTTATCCATAGCTGTCTATGGGAGAGGTGTTGGTGAAGCCTCGGTGTGCCCCAAGAAAAATGGGGCAGAAAAGGGAGAATCAAATCATTGTATCTATATGTTAAGTGGAATAGCTTCGGGCTGAGGTTTGCCCGCCGACGTTTCCGACATTAGAGCATGGTTTGTCTTGCAGGGACGGATTATTGGGCGAATCTCGTCCGAGGGGTAGCCTTGCGAATGCCGTCTGCAACATTTGCATTACTTCCGAGTTATCCGTCATCCGCCGAGAATAGAGCACAAAGCTCATTGCACGTTGCGACTTCCCAGGACTTGAGTGCAGCGTGCGCCTATTTCCGCCGGGTTACTTTCTGAAATTGCAGCACGATGAGGCGATTTTCAAGGCGTGAGTTTGGTTCTATCGCGCGGATAAAGCGTCGCCTGCCGCACGTTTGGAAGGTTCAGGATCTGGGCAGTCAGCCGCTCCAGCCCGATCGCGAAGCCGCCGTGAGGCGGCATTCCGAGATCGAACATTCTTAGATGACTCTCGAAATTCGTGGGATCAATGCCACGTCCGCGGAGCGCCTGTTCAAGATCTTCGCGTCGGTGAAGTCTTTGACCCCCGGTTGTAATTTCCACTCCGTGGAACAATAGATCGAAACTATTTGCTGCCCCCGCTGTCCCCCGCGGGGCTGTATAGAATGGGCGCCCGGACAACGGAAATCCGAGCACGAAAACGGCAGGGACCCCGCTGTCCTTCTCCGCAAGCTGACACAATTGACGCTCTGCCTCTGGGTCGAGATCGTCGGTCAAGTCGGTCCGGTTGAAACTCTTCCTCAGGAGCCCAAGGCACTCCCCAAATTCCCAGCAAGGGACCTCCAGCATGGAGGGAAGAGGTTGCTTTCTGTACAAACTGAGCGAATTCGCGCAATCCTTGTTTACGCGATCGAAGATGTACGTCAGTAGCTCACGCTCGAGCTGAATGACGTCCTCTGGACCATCAATGAAGCCAAACTCCAGATCGAGAGAATAGTATTCGGTTAAATGCCTGGTGGTGGCATGTGGTTCAGCGCGATAAACGTGACCTGTTTCAAAAACGCGCTCAAATCCAGCCACACCGTGTTCCTTGTAGAACTGCGGACTCTGCGCCAGGTAGGCAATACGGTCAAAATACTTCACTTCGAAAAGATTCGTTCCACCTTCAGTGCCGGACGCAACTAACTTCGAGGTGATGATCTCCGTGAAACGGCGCTGCGTCAAAAACTCTCTAAAAAATCTTAACAGCGCTGCTTGCACCCGAAATACGTTGCCGATGACTTCATTACGAAGGGCCAGCGGTCGATATTCAATCAGCGTCTCCGGGCCCACTGAGTCAAGATTAGAAAACGAATTAAAGGGGAGATGCTGCCCCGAGCGATTGAGGACGCGAAGTTGAAGGATATCCAATTCATAACCCGCCTTCGCCCGATCCTCTCGCCGTACTCTACCGACGATTTCAACGGAGTCTTCAAGCTTCAAATGGTGTTCTTTGATGGATTCCGGAGCGGCAACACATTGCACTTCCCCCGAGCAATCCTTCAGGACGACAAAGGCTGTTTTCCCGAGGACACGCATGCGGCACACCCAGCCGCGGAGAGCAACTTCTTGCTGCACAAGATTAGGGAGGGATTCGATAAATACGCGCTGACTAGCTGTGGCCATCCTGCAAAAACCTCCTCCGAAGGAGAGTCTTGCTGGAGCCAAGATCGCGGCGGTGCCATCCAGCTTCCGGTTGAGCACCGGCGCTCAATTCACGCTGTTTCGTAGCGTCGCGTTCCCCCCTACTAAGGCCGACTAAATCTCAGTCTCCGTTTCAAGGGAACCTCTCAGAGGGGTCTGTCCTCTTCAACGAGTTCCTCCTTTTCTACCATTTGGGTCGATAAGGACGCAACGGTGATTTTCGAATGCTATTCCGACTAGAAGCTGTTGCACAACCCAGTACAAGCCCATGAAATGAGGGTGGTCGGTTTTTCTACGATGAGGCATAAGCAAGGTCAGCAGCGCCAAACGATTAATCCAACGAACACCCTCATCCGGACCGAGAATCCAAGATGTGGTCGATCTGCCGAAGATGGTTCAAGTCGTGTGCCGCTTCCAAGCGGACGAACTCCTCGACCGTTTGCCGTCCGCGTACCTCGTGGACCCCGTAGCACTCCACCCACCGTGCGCGCGGGACGGACTCCAACAGTCGCAGGTTGGTCTCGCGCAGCGCCCGAAAGACCCCTGCCGAAAAGCTCGCCTCTTGCTGCGCGTAACCCAAGCGCTCCGCCCATACGGCCTGATCCCACCACGTTAAGGCCACGCCCGGATTCGCCAGCATGTTTCGCAATCGCCACCCCATCGCCAGCTCCGCGTCCGCCAAGTGCGCTACGATCTCGGCGATTGACCACTTTTCAGGTGCAGGACGCTGGATCAACTCCTCGGGCGCGACATCGCGCAGACGCCGATCGAGTTGCGATGGAGTGGCTTGTTGGACACCGATGGGCTCCTTATCGCCAAGATAGCTTAGGACTCGAGTTCGGTATGCTTCGAACGTCTCTGCCATCGGTCCTCCCGGTAGACTGCGTATGCGGCCTTCACGCGCGATATATTCTAAACATTGGGAAATACCGTTTTCTTTATTTTACGAATCGTGCCCTCATCGCGTTTATAAAAGGTCCACTGCTTAATCCGCTTTCCTCGAATTAGGCCTGCCTGCGACAGGATTTTCAGATGTTCACTTGCAGTTGGATGGCTGACACGAAGTTTTGCGGCAATCAAACAGCCGCAGACTCCGTCCCGGACAAGGTCCCCGGCGATCTGCGGAGGAAAGTGCGCCCTAGGGTTCTGCAGCCAGAACAATATTCCGAGCCTGTGCTTATTGGCCAGCGCCCGAAACACGCGGTCTGCTTTCATTTTCTCTCCGAGCCAATTTGGTATTTGACATTAAGCTAAATGCCTAAGTAATGTGACACGGGTGCTCCCACTTGTAAAGCCGTAAACGCCGAAACGGACATTCGGACGAAGTGGACCAATCTGAGAACTTGATTCATTGGAGGAAGGAAATCATGGAAATACTATTCAATGATATCCGGTACGCCTTCCGCATCATGCGGAAGAGTCCCGGCTTTACTCTCATAATCATTCTCACGCTGGCATTGGGAATTGGGGCGAACACATCGATTTTCAGCATCGTAAACGCGGTGCTATTGCGTTCCCTGCCGTACTACGACCCCAATCGTTT
>Ga0307475_10000140_pt1 | contig 40912 bp, 33 predicted proteins | sample atmos_gasesECM1C_FD_203317 | JGI IMG/M metagenome (GOLD analysis project Ga0307475, IMG submission 203317) | Hardwood forest soil microbial communities from Morgan-Monroe State Forest, Indiana, United States - atmos_gasesECM1C_515 | ecosystem: Environmental > Terrestrial > Soil > Temperate... | reverse complement strand
GTTTTGGACGAGCATCTGCCGATTGCGTTCGACGTGATTGCGGATTTGGTGTTGCGGCCGAAGTTCGATTCCGAAGATGTGAAGAAGGAACGCCAGGTGGTCCTGGAAGAGATCAAGATGGACCTGGACAACCCGGAATATTTGCTGCACGAAATTTTCACCAGCGGCTTCTGGCCAAGGCATCCACTGGGCCGGCCGATTCTGGGGACTCCGGAGACGGTGCGCAAATTCAACAAGGACGCGCTGCACAAGCGATTCGGGTCCTGGTTCGCGCCGGACCGCTTTGTGCTGACCGCGGCGGGAAACGTGCCGCACGAAAAAGTGCTGGAGTTGGTGGAACGCGAATTTGGCGGATTGCAGCCGGCGGGCAAAGTTGAGGAGCACGCCGCTCCGTCGACCGAAGCGCCCATTCATCTGGAGACCAAGCGCGATCTCGAGCAGGTGCATGTGTGTATAGGCGTGCCGTCTTATCCGCTGGCGCACGAGGGGCGGTTTGCGGTCGCCGTGATGAACAATTTGCTGGGCGGCGGCATGTCTTCGCGCCTCTTCCAGAATATCCGTGAAAAACTGGGGCTGGCCTACGCGGTGTTCAGCGAATTGACGCCCTATTCGGACGCGGGAATGATGACCGTGTATGCGGGCACGGCGCGCGAAACGGTCGGCCAGGTGATTGACCTGATCGTAAAAGAATTTCGCGATTTGAAAGAGTCGCCGGTCAGCGAAGAAGAGTTGCTGCGCGCCAAGAATCACCTGAAAGGTTCGCTGATGCTTTCGCTGGAATCCACCAGCGCACGCATGTCGAATCTCGCTCGGCAAGAGCTGTACTTCGGCCGCTTCTACTCGCTAGACGAAATTCTCGAGTCCATCAGCGCCGTAACGCGCGAAGAAGTGCAAGTGCTAGCCCAAGAATTCTTCCGGCCAGAGCAAATCGCCGTAACGGTCCTCGGTCCCCTAAACGGTTTCACGCTAGATCGCTCGCGCCTCGCCTGCTAGATTTGCAAAAAAACCAGTAGTACCTTGCCGTTGTCACTGCTTTGGTTGTCAGGTCAACCCGGTAGCGGCGCGCTTTTTCGTCCTGAATAAGTAGCGAGTTGCCGTCCAACCACAGACGGGTGATGAACACCCATTGAACGTCCTCCTCCAGGTCGGGTTTGATCTTCGTTTCAAAGATCGTAAGCTTCCATAACTCTTTTCCGGTGTTAGCGTCGGACGCCATCACATACGCGACGCGCCCGTTGTTATTGGTAGCGGAATATTGAATGCCGTTTTTGGTAACTGGCGGCACTGGTTTGGGAGCGCTTCGTTTGGCAATTGAAATGACAGGAAGCGCTAAGAGCACTAGCAGTGGCAGAAGGTGGGAGGTACGAATCATTAGTGCGAGCGATTATCTTACCCGGGTCAGTCGCGATTTCAAGCAGCAGCTTCAGCTTTCTGCATTGACGCCAAGGTTGCGCTCTGCGATGATTTTGGAAATTTGTTTGGGCTGCACTGGGGGAAAGCGATCGGCTTGCGCGTATCTATCCTGGCGTCGGGTAGCTCGGGGAATATCACTTTACTCGAGACGGAGAGCACCCGCCTCCTTATTGACGCCGGACTTGGCAAACGCGAAACCCTGGCGCGGCTGGCGGCTGTCGAGCAAAGCGTTGACCGGCTCGACGGCATTCTGATCACTCACGAACACAACGACCACTGCAGCGGGCTGCCGCAGATGCTGGGCTTGTGGAAGGCGCCGCTGTATGTTACCGAGCCGACCATGGAGGCGCTGGAGCGCACGCTGCCGGAAACCTTGGGCAAGCGGCTGCGCGGCGTTGAAAAGATCCAAGCGGGGCAGCGATTTTGCGTTGGCGATATCGAAGTGCACGCGTTTGCGATTCCGCATGATGCCGCGGACCCTATCGGATTTACCTTTCGCGCCAATGGCGTGAAGCTGGCGCTGGTTACGGATTTGGGATACATGCCGGCGCTAGTGAAAGTGCATCTGCGCGACGCGGATTGCCTGGTGCTGGAATCGAATCACGATCTGGACATGCTGAAGGTGGGGCCGTATCCGTGGGTGGTGAAGCAGCGGGTGCTGAGCCGCACGGGACATTTGTCGAACCACGCGGTGAGCGAATTTCTGGCCGATCCGGACGGGTTCGACGCGCAGGCGCGGTTTCTGGTGCTGGCGCATCTTTCGCTCGAAAACAACAATCCGGATCTGGCGCGAATTTCGGCGGAAGAGGCGCTGGGCCGGCGTCCCGCGGAATGCGCATTTGGCGGACAGCTTCTGATGGCATCGCAACAAGTCCCTCTCGCGCCGATTCAACTGTAGCTTCCCTGCTGACGGTCTCGGGGCATCTTCAAGCCCCAACTTACTTCCGGCTGGCGTACTCGGAAGCGCCGAAGAAATGCAACGAAACATAGGGCTCGTCCCCAACGACCCAGGAGTCGTGACCCGGCGGAACGTAGAAAACCTGTCCCGCACGCATCTCAATCACGTCGCCATTGCTCATCGCTGCGGTCGCGCGGCCGGAAACGACCATGCCCACATGCTCGACAAGGCATTCTTTCTGTCCCAGCGCCAAGCCGACGTGCTCGGACCAGCGCCAGCCCGGTTCGTACGTGGCGCGGCCAATGGTCATGCCTCCTAAATGAACAATTTCAAATTTTCCTTTCTCAAATGTGCGAACCTCGTCTGGAGACTCAAACCGTTTAAGAACCACTTCTGTCATGACGCACTCCTTTGCGTAAAACGCCTCCCTATGTCGGAGCCCTTGCTAGCGGCCTTTGCGTAGGTAGTCGTCGGTCTTGTTCAGCCAGTCTTCGCGGGGCGGATCGAAAATATCGAGGTCCACGGTGTCTTCGAGGGCCCAGGCTTCATGGGGCATGTGTGGGGGAATGCAGAGGACTTCGCCAGCGCGGACGACAATCTCTTTTCCATCGATGGCAAATTTCAACGCGCCTTCCAAAATGTAGGTGACTTGCTCGTTGTGGTGATGATGCAGTGGGACGTGCGCGCCTTTCTTCATGAGCACGCGGGCGAGCATGACCTTATCGCCGACGAGCATTTCGCGGTCGATCAGCGGGTTGAGGTTTTCGCGTTCGACCGTTTTCCAGGGAATGTATTTCATTTTTGCGGCTGCGGTCATTTTGATTCTCCATAGAGGTGCGCGGCATTGTCGTGGAGATACATGCGCGCGAGTTCGAGTGCTTTTTCTTCGGTGAAGGCGCCTTCGGCGACAAGTTCGGCCAGGGCCGCGGCTACGGCCGTGCGGGCAGAACGCGCTGCGAGCCAGAACGTTTCCTCGGCGCCTACGGCGTCGTTGAACGGGAAAGCGTCGGAGCCGAACATGATGCGCTCGGGATAGAGCGAAATCCACTGCTTCAAAATATTTTTCAGCTCGGAGGGATAGACGTAGTAGCCGACGAGAGAGGAATCGGTGTAGACGTTTTTCGCGGCGGTCAGCCAGATCATTTCGAGCGTGTACGGGTAGCCGCCGTGGATCAAAACGAATTTGGTCTTCGCGTAGCGGGGATCGCGCAGGACATTTTCGAGGTTGAGGGGGTTGCCGTTGCGCAGGCTGAAGTAGTCGCCGATGCCGACGGCGCTGTGGAAATGTACGGGCAGGTTGAGTTTGCCGGCCTGGTCGATCAGCACGCGAAAGATGTAATCCTGAAAGGTGCGGTAGTCTTCATTGGAGGGAACGCCCCCGGCGTGGTATTTGGCGTAAATGGCTTCGGCTTTTTCGGGCGGCGGATCGCTGAAGTAGAGGCTGCGGAAGTAAGCGGCCTCAAACTTCATGGCCACGCCGCCTTTTTTCTGATTGTCGGCCAAGGTCTGGCGCACGAAGGCTTCATAGCCGGCGAGGTCGGCGGGCAAGCCGCTTACGTTTTCCTGCTGCATGTAGCGGTGCAGGACTTTTTCCTGCAGCGGGATGTACACGCCCATGTCCGGGTTCTTTCCCGTCTGGTCACGATTATCGAGCGGGAAGAGAAAGGAATCGACGAAGAAGACCCAGTGAAACCGCTTGGGGTCAAGATAAGGCCCGAGCGCGACACGGTTCGCCAGGCAGGTTTCGATATTGAGCTTGTCGAGAATGCTGTCCCAGTAGGCGGTGCCGCCGGCTCTCTCTGCGGCCTTCTTTTTGTCGATTAGCCATTTGGCGTGCTCAGGCTGGAAATCATCGTAGGGATAGCCGAAGAGCGCTTTGGCGGCGGCGACAAATTCCAGATTGGAGTCGCGGAGACGCAGGACGGAGCTCTCATCGGGAGGAGCGGCTTGCGCGTCCATGTCGGAGTCGTCGGGGAAGGTGGCGTGGGAGTGATTGTCGTAGATGGGGATGCTATCGATCTGCGGGAGGAGGTGGTCGTAGATTTTCTGGACGTTGGCGCCAGACGCGAAGGGTTTCGCCTGCCCTTGCACCGAAGCGGCCGCCAGAAGAGCTCCGATAACTACTGATCCAACCCGAAAAAATCGTTTCATTTTTCCCCGCTCAAAACCTCAACGCGAAACGGTTGCACGCCAGCGCGCGGAAACTCGTTCGATGCGTTCGAGCGCTTCTTCGAGAAGATTGCGGGCGCTCACCAGAGAGAAGCGTAGATAATTTTTTCCGGCGGCGCCGAATGCAGCGCCGGCGATGGCCGCGACTCCGGCTTCTTCAAGCAAGGTTGAGGCGAGTTCTTGCGCGGAGAGGCCAGTGTCTTCGACGTTGACCCAGGCGTAGAACGCGCCTTCCGGCGGCTGGCAGCGGAAACCAGCAATACGATTCAGCCCGGCGACAAACAGCTCGCGGCGCTTGCGATACTCGGCGACCATCGCGTCCACGGCATCCGTGGAATCGCGCAGGGCTTCGATGGCGGCAACCTGCGTGAATTCCGCAGCGCAGGTAAAAGTGTTCAACACCAAGAGGTCCATGGCGTCGATCACGCGCTGCGGCGCGACCACGTAGCCCAGGCGCCAGCCGGTCATGGCAAAGCTTTTTGAGAAGCCATCGATGATGACGGTGCGCTCGGCCATTTCGGGCAGGGACCAGATGGATTTGTACTCGCCGCTGAAAAGAATGCGGGCGTAGATTTCATCGGCAAGAATCCATAGGTCGTGCCGGGCGGCAAGATCGGCAATTTGCGCGAGTGCCGCGTCGCTGAAAACGGTTCCGGTGGGATTATTCGGTGAATTGAAAATCAGGACTTTGGTGCGGGGGGAAATTTTGCGGGCGATCTCAGCAATGTCCGGCTGAAAGCGATTTTTCTCTTCCAGGTAAAACGGAACGGCCCTGGCGCCGAGGCCGCGGACAAACGACGGATAGATGGGAAATCCGGGATCGGGGTAAAGGACTTCATCGCCCGGCTCGATGAGCGCCATCATGGCCAGCGAGAGGGCCATCTTGCAGCCGGGCGCGATCAGGATTTGTTCCGGCGCGGCCTGCACGCCGCGCGTGCGCTGCAGGTAGTCGGCAACGGCTTCGCGCAAGGCGGGAATGCCGCGGGGAGAAACGTAGCGGTCGCGGCCGGCGGCTACGGCGCTGCGCAAGGCGTCGACCACGGGCGCGGCAGGATGAAAATCCGGCTCGCCCAATTCAAGATGGATGATGGAGCGGCCGAGCTTCTCGAGTTCCTTGGCGCGCGCGAAGACGGAAAGCGCGCCCTCGCCGTTAAGTTCTGCTATGCGCGATGCAATGCGTCCCATGATGGAGTCCAGAATCCTACCACTTGTCGAGGCGGGTCGCTTCGCTCGAAATGACGTGGTGGGTTTGGCAGGGATTTGCGGCACGGCTAAACGCCGTCCCTGACGAAAACCAAGGTTAGAAGGCGTAGCGCAGGGAGAACTGGATCAGCCTGGGAGTGCCTACGGTGCTGGTGATTTTGGCGAAGGGGCTGTTGGCAGTGCCAATGGTTTCCACGTCGTTGACCGCGGGATTGCCGAAGTTCGCGTGGTTCCAGATGTTGAAGAAGTCGGTGGTGAAGCGCAGGGTCTGGCGCTCGGTGAGGCGGAAGTTCTTGATCAGCGAGAAGTCCCAGTTCTGCTGGGCGGGGCCTCGGAAGACGTTGCGGCCGACGTTGCCGAAGTTGGTGGTGCAGAAGTTGGAGTTCGGCGGCGGTGCGGTCGCTGCGACGTTGGGGTTGCAAAGAGCCGGGTACAACAGCGGCGCGGTGGTGAAAGCCGCTGGGTTCAGGTAGCCGTTAATGCGCGTGCCGATGCCGCCGGTGCTGAGCGCGTTGGCGAGGGTGCTGCCGGAGGCCAATTGGCCGCTCAGAGTGCCGGGGGTGAAGCCGAGACCGAGGAAGGCGCTACCTGCAGCGGAATCGGTTACCGAGAACGGCGAGCCGGACTGGAAGATGGTGATGCCGCTTACGGACCAGCCATGCAGGAGAGCGCCCTTTGCGCCCGTTTCGCCCTTGAAGAAGGGCAGATCGTAGCGATAGCTGACCACGAAGCGGTGCGGGCGATCGAAGTCGGAAAGTCCGCGTGAGGCGGCCAGCGTGGACTCGTCATTGAATGCGGTATTGAATGCGGTGTTGCCGGTGGAGGTGGCGTCGGTGGATTTCGAAAAGGTGTAGGCGCCCTGGAAGTATCCGGCGCCCCAACGGCGTGAAAGCGTGGTCTGCAGCGAATTGTAATGGGAGTAGGCATCATCGGCGAAAAGCTGGAAGCCGGCGTATCCGTTGATGCCTTGCGCGCGGGAACGAGCGACCGCGTTGGCGAAGGTATTGGTGGTGATCACGCAGGGACTTGGACTGCAGAACGAGCTGCTGATATCCACGGGATTGGCAGGCGCGGCGTTTTGGGATTGCAGGCTGTCGCGTGTTTCGCGCAGGTGCGTTCCCTTAGTGCCGACGTACCCGACTTCGAGAACCCATTCCTTGCCGAGGGAATGCTGCACGGTGAGATTCCATTGCTGGGTGTTGGGGACTACGTAATGGCGGGGCACTTGCAAGCCGAAAATATTGACGGACGGGAGCGGTCCCGGGCAGGCGCTGCCGCTCGCATTTCCGTAGTTCGCGGCTTGCGTGGTATCGCCTCCGGGGAAACCCTGGAAAACCGACAGGCAGGGAACGAATGTCGGATCGAGCGTGCCGGCTTGCGGGAGGCCGTTGGGATTGGAGGTGGCGCCAGCGGGGATGCAGTTTGCCGGCGCGGCCTGGGAGAAGAAAGTGGAAAGGCAACCGGGGAGACCTCCGCCGAATGCAACGGGCAGAAATGGGGTCTGAAAGGAGAGTTGGTCGACCGTGCCAACATCTTCGCGCACGTAATAGATGCCGTAGCCGGCGCGAATGGTGGTGGTGTGATGGCCACCGAGGTCGTAGGCCAGTCCGAGGCGCGGGCCGAGTCCGGTGGAGTAGTTGTTGTTGTAAGTGGTGTCGTTGGCATTGCCGGTCAGCCCAGCCAGGCCCAGCTTGTTGACGCAGGACGGATAGATAAAGGGAAACTGGCCTTGGTTGGCGAGGGTGGGGTCGAGATTTCCGATGTGGCAGAGATTGTCGTGGAAGGCGCCAAACCATTCCGTGCGCAGGCCGAGGTTTAGAGTTAGATTCTGGCGGATCTTCCAGTCATCTTGGGCGTAGATTCCAAAATTTTTGCTGCGGTATTGATGATTGTCCACACCGCCGCCGCCAAAGCTGAATTGCGGGCTGCCGAGCAGGAAGTTCTGGAAATCGGAGTGTCCATCGGGGGTGTTGGTGAAGAAAAGCTCGCCGTTGAAAACCTGCGGGAAGATCTTATCGAGATTGACGTCGGTAAAGTCGCCGCCAAAGCGGAAGACGTGTTTGCCCTTCACCCAGCTTACGGTGTCGACGAAATTGTGGTTGTTCTGGGTCTGAAATTGGTCCGCGAAGGGCGCGGGGCCAATCTCAAAACCGGAGCTGGCGAAGACAAATTTGTAGATGGAGGTGGTGACTTTGTTCGTTGGGCGGTCGATGCCCAAATCGGTGGCGGTGACCGGAGGCTGGTTGGTGAGATTGTCGCCGATGTGCACGAAGCCGTAGCGAAATTCGTTTACCAGCGTGGGGGAGAAAAGGTGCGTCTCGGTGACGTTGAAGAAGCGCGCGTGCACCGGCGTATCGAAGGGGAAATTCAGCGCGGCAGAGGCAATGCTGGTGGCGAGGGTGCTGCCCAGCGACTCCTGCAAATCGCCGCCGCCGAAGGGCAGGAAGCTTTCGGAGTCGGAGAAGAAGAAACGCACGGAGATCTTGTCCTGGCCGCTGCGGAATTCGCGGTCCCAGTTGGAAGTGAACTGATCGTCGGTGTATTTTCCGGGACGGCTGATGGCAAATGCTCCAGTGGTCTGATCTCCACTGGGGATCAGGAAGCCGTTGGATGTGCCGCCGAATTGGTTGCTCTTGAAGTTGAGGAGCTTGCTGACGACAGGATCGATGGCAGTGGTGGTGTTTCCGAAGAAGGCCTGCGAAATAGAAGCAGCGGAACGGTCCGCGGGGAGGGCGGGAATGGTGGTGCTGATAAACGTCCCCGGGGAAAGGCCGCTGCGCTGCCGAGTGCCCTGGTAGTTGACGAAGAAAAAGCCGAATTTGTCTTTCACCACCGGTCCGCCGAGGCTGCCGCCAAAAATATTTTGCTTCACGGAAGGACGAGACAAGCCTTCGCGATTCAAGAAGAAGTCGTTGGCGTTGAGGACGTCATTGCGGAAGAATTCATAGGCGTCGCCGTGAAATTCGCGGGTGCCGGACTTCAGAATGGCGTTGACGTTGCCGCCACCGTTGCGGCCCTGGCTGGCGTCATAGAGCGAAGTTTGCACTTTGAACTCCTGGATGACGTCGGGATTGGGGAGCGGGACGTAGGTGGCTTGCGCAACGTTGTAATCGGTGGCGCTGATGCCCTCGATTAAGTAGTTGTTATTGTCCTCGCGCTGGCCGTTGACGATGATGCGTACGTTGCCGCGGCCGAGTTGCGCGGAAGCGTTCAGTTCGCTTTGCGTGCCGGCGGAAAGAGATAGCAGTTGCTGATAGTTCTGGGTGGCGAGGGGAAGCTCGCGAATGGTGATGGTGCCGATGGATTCGCCGGTGGTGGCGTTTGTGGTCTCGACGCTGGTGATCTGAGCCGAGATTTCCACTCTCTCGGAAACCGCGCCGGGCTTCAGCGTGATGGTCACACGGGTGGTTTCCGTGACGCGCACCTCGATGCCTTCAGCTTTGGCTTCGCCGAAACCGGATTTGTTGACTACCACGGAGTAGGTTCCTGGGGGCAGGAGGGTGGCGACGAAATCGCCGTCCGAATTAGTAGAAAGTTTGCGGACTACGGATTCCATGCTTGCGTTGATGATTTGTACTTCCGCGCCGCTGACGGATGCGCCGGTGGTGTCTATCACTGCGCCGCCAATGGCTCCGGTGGCGCCGCCTTGCCCGTAGGCGCGCGCTCCGAAGAGCGGCGCTGCCAGCAGCAATATGCCTCCAAAAATTCTATACACTCCTCGCATCGTTATCCCCCATCCCTTAATTGAAAAAGAAGCCACTCCCACGAATCGTGGGTGTTTCCCGTTAGCTCACCAACACCCAGTGCTGGACGATCGATTCAGGACACCACGCAGGTTTCTGTCGAACACTTCCCCCATCGAACGTAGCGATTCGCCCCTATCGTGTCAAGAACAGGAAAGAGCTGATCTCTCCGGTGCAAATTATGCGGCGCAGATGTTGTTCACCTTGGCCTGCCCGCGTGCGTCAAGAGCTTGACGCGCATCCAACGCCAAGAGACTATGAACTGGGTGGCTAGAAAGCTTGCAACCCGCAAGATACCTTTGCCGTCTTATTGGTGTAAGCCTCGTCCCCTCAGGGGGTGACCATGAAATTCCGCATTCCGCTTCGTTCTCTCTTTTTGGCCGCTTTGGTATTGCTGTTTGCCGGTTGGCTGCGAGCTGATACCAGCCACGCGCGCATCATTCGCCTGAGCCTGGTGCAGGGCGACGTGCGTTTCACGCGCGACGTGCATGGCGATCCGCTGACCAGCGACAAAGCGAACTGGGAAGGGGCTACGCTGAATCTGCCGATCCGGCAGGGCTACGTCCTGGCTACCGACCATGGGCGCGCGGAAGTCGAGTTTGAAAATGGCGCGATGGCTTTTCTGGCGGAAAATACCGTGTTGGAGTTTTACGATCTTTCGCTTGAAGACGGCGCGAAAACCACGCGGCTGGTGCTGCGCCAGGGCACCGCTTCCTTCTACGTAAATCCGGGGAGCGGGGATTATTTCAGCGTTACGGGCGGCGACTTCACGGTGGAGACGGATGGGCGCGCGGGATTTCGACTGGACAATTTCGACGATGGCAGCGTCGTGGACGTGAGCAAGGGCCGCGTCAGCGTTTTGCGGAAGAACAAGACCACGGCGCTGGTCAAGGGGCAGTCGCTCTCGATGCGCGCCGGCGACAACAATTCTACGGAGGTTGCGCGGCTTCCGGAAAATGATGATTTCGATCGCTGGGTTGCCGGGCGTGAGGACGCCGTTGCAACCGCGACCAACGCGGCGCAGCAATACGTGAGCTCGCCTTACTACACGTCGGGAATAGCTGACCTATACACCTACGGCTCGTGGTATCCGATCAGCGGGTACGGAAATTGCTGGCGGCCATACGGAGTGGGGCTGGGCTGGTCTCCATTTGCGGGCGGCGGCTGGTTTATGGATCCGGTGTATGGCTCGACGTTTATAGGTGCACAGCCGTGGGGCTGGCTGCCGTATCACTATGGGGGCTGGGTGTTCGACCCGTTTTTTGGATGGTTGTGGTCGCCGGGATTTGGATTTGGGTTTAGCGGAATTGCCCCGTTCCGACCGGTGACGGGAGTTTTTATCCGCTCGAAGACGGGTCTGCTCGGGCTGGTGCCGGTGCATCCGCTGGATGTGCGAGGCAAAGAGCCAATCAACCTGGCAAAGGGAGTTTTCCCGGTTGCCGGCGGCGCAGTTTCGCAGCAGGCAATGGCCAGTGCGACCGCAGCGGGGGAGAGTTGGAAAGTGATGAAAGCGCCGCCGCGCGAGTCGCTGACGAATACCGCGGTGGCGGCGTCGGCCGCGCCGGCGCGCGTTTCACGGACGATCGTCGGCGGTGGCGGCAACGCGCGGGTGGTCACGCTGGACCGCAACTCCTCGATTGCATACGATGCGCGCGAACATCGCTTCGTCAATGGTGCTGCAGTGGCGCAGACTGCAGCGGCGAAAAGCGCTGAGAAAACCGATGCGACAAGAGAGGCTTTGACAGGTGAGCGCGCTGGACAAGGCCGCGCGGGAGCTAGCGCTGCTGCAAGCGTGCGTGTGCCTGCGGCAAGTATGCGCGCTGCTGCTCCACCGCCGCGAGCGATGGCGCCGCCACCGGCGCGGGCGTCAACCGGACCCTACAGCGGTGGCTGGAGTCAGGGCGCCTCGTCGCGAGGCTCAGCGTCGGCGTCAGCGGCTCACTCTGCGCCTGCAGCGGGCGCGTCGCACCCGTCTTCGGCGGGGTCCTCGGGGCGTCCTCACTAACTACACCGAGGCAGCGGTGACGTTGCTCACGAAAAAATAAAACCGGCGTAACCGACAACGCTGCTGGTGTCGCCGGATACGTCCGCAGAGGTTGCGTAACGCACCAGCTCGGCGTGCTTTGCGGCGAGTGCGCGAAGAGCGGTGAGCATGGCCACCGCCGGACCAAGGCCGCACATCGAAATATCTTCGTTTCTGCAAACGTCGTGGAGACCGAGCGGATTCAGCGCGAGAATTTGGTCGATGGCTTTTTTGTCCTTTAGGCGCGTAGCTGCGTCGTTTTCGTAGTGATTCAAATCGGAAGTTGTCAGCAACAACACTTCGGGATTTGCGGCCAAAACGCGGCCAAGCGCTTCGCCGACGGCGACGAGATCGTCGAAACGGGCCGTGCCGAGCGCAACGGGCACAAAGGAAAGCCCGGGAGACAGTACCTGCAAAAATGGCAGTTGCACTTCGAGCGAGTGCTCTGCGCCGTGCGCCACGCGGTCTTCGCGGAGAATGGGACACTCCTTTTTGAGTGTGTCCGCCAATGCCTCGTCAATCAGGACATCGCCGAGGGGGGTTCGCCAAGCTCCGCCGGTGTTAATGGCGAGGGATTCGCCACGCGGAAAATGGCGGACGCCGAGAATCACAATTCTTTGCGGCAGAGCGATGCGGGAAAAAACGGCTCCGACGACGTGCCCCGAAAACACCAAGCCGGCGTGCGGCACTAGACAAGCCTTCACGCGCTGCGGCTTGGTATCCGGTTGTGGCATCGCATATTTGCGCACCAGCGCAGTCAATTCTTCAGGATTGGCGGGATAAAAGCGCCCAGCGACGGCGGGAAGACGTAGCACAGCAGAGCTCGAAAAAAATCAGAGGGCCTTGGAAGGTTTCCCTTTTATCTTGACGGCCGTTTGCGAAGCCGGATCGTACAGCACGGTCACTTTGTCGCCATACTGGTAGCCGCCTTTGTCGACAATCTGCTGCATTTTTGCGGCGGCGGCTTGCGATAGCGGGAAGGTGCGAACGGCCAAGTCGTTGCCTTTGGCACGCACAGTAATTTGCGCGATGTTGGCGTGCATCACGAACCCATCAAATTTGACCAAACCGTTGGGTTTGGGGGTGGGCTTGATCGCGCTGATGATTATTGGGACCGCGGTGTCGACCACAATCGGTGCCACTACGGGAACCGGGCCTTGCGCGCGGACCGGCGACGAAAGTCCAGCGGCCAACACAAGAACTGTAATCCCCGGGGCCGCGATTAGTTTCACGGATTTCATTCCAAATCGTCCGTCGCGATTCTTAGGGACTTGAGAAAACGCACGTCCTGCGGGGTCACGGTCAGCCGCGCCACAGGTCTTTTGTCGGCGTCTTGCTCAAAGGATTCCTGATCCACCTGAATGCGGAGGGATTCCAAAAAGCGCTTGTCCTGCGTGGTCAATTTCGAGCCTGCCTCCGCTGTCGCGTCCGCGCCGCGCTTCGCCAGCCCAATGGTGGCGTCGAGCTTCAAGACAATATCGTAGCCGTGCGCGCGTACCCCGGCGATGGCGCCGGTGATGCGGTCGGACTCCGACACGGTGTCGTTGATGGCGTGTCCCAATTCACGAAGCAGGTTTTTCAGGTGGTCGTCTAGTTGCAAAGGCGGTCTCCCCTACCTCTGTAAACATTTTAGGCTCACCTTGTGTCGGATACAAGCAAGGTTGGGAATGTTGTCTCCAAAGTGTTCACAGCCCTTGGCCAGCAAATTTGTGGCTTTTACGAGAGGCTCGGCAATACATTGCGCTCGTGATTCTGCGCTAAGATGTTCCGGTGGGCACATTGAGCGGCGCGGCGCAGGCAACTCCTCAACAAACAGGATTTCGGCGATTTTGGCGTGTTTTAAGGCAGCTTTTTTACGAAGTGACCGGCGCCGTGTTCGCCGTGTTGGCGCTGGGTTGGCTGAACTCCGCGTTCCGTGCCTGGACGCGCGACGTTGCGCATTGGCTGATCGCGCTCGCGGTTTGCGTGGCCGGGCTGTTTGGTTTCTTTTCTGTAACGCAATTTCTTCGCGCACGCAGAATGCGCTGACGTATGTCCGAGACGAAATCACCTGCGAAAGAACGCAAAGAGCGGCGAGAACGCTTCACCACGCCTTCCGGGCTTCCGCTGGAGCGTGTCTACACGGAAGAAAGTCTGCGCGGATGGGATCCCGAGGACGCACTCGGCTATCCCGGCGAATTTCCGTATACGCGCGGGATTTATCCTTCGATGCATCGCGGCCGGCTGTGGACCATGCGGCAATATGCGGGCTTCGGCTCGGCGGCGGAATCCAACCAGCGATACCGGTACTTGCTCAGCAAAGGGCAGAGCGGCCTTTCGGTTGCGTTTGATCTACCCACGCAAATCGGAATGGATTCGGATCATCCGCTCGCGCTGGGTGAAGTCGGCAAAGTGGGCGTGGCCATCAATTCGCTGAAGGATATGGAGGCGCTGTTCGAGGGCATTCCGCTGGAAAAAGTTTCGACATCGATGACCATCAACTCCACGGCGGCGATTTTGCTTTCCCTCTATGTGGCGGTGGCGAAGAAGCAAGGTGCCAGTCTCGCGAAACTATCCGGCACGGTACAGAACGACATCCTGAAGGAGTACATCGCTCGCGGCACGTACATTTATCCGGTGCGGCCCGCGATGCGCATCGTCACGGATATTTTCGCTTGGTGCCGCGACACGCTGCCTAAATGGAACACGATTTCGATTTCGGGTTATCACATTCGTGAGGCGGGATCGACGGCGGTGCAAGAAGTGGCGTTTACGCTGGCGGACGCGATTGCGTATGTGGAAGCGGCGCTGGTAGCTGGTCTGGACATCGACGATTTCGCGCCACAGATCTCGTTTTTCTTCAACGCGCACAACGATTTGCTGGAAGAGATTGCCAAGTACCGGGCGGCGCGGCGCTTGTGGGCACACTTGATGCGCCAACGCTTTCAAGCCCGGGATGCGCGGTCGCTGCTCCTACGCTTTCACGCGCAGACCGCGGGTTCGTCGCTGACCGCGCAGCAGCCGGAGAACAACATAGTGCGCGTGGCCATCCAGGCTCTGGCGGCGGTTCTGGGCGGTTGCCAGTCACTGCACACCAATTCCATGGATGAGGCGTTGGCGCTGCCGACGGAGGACGCGGCGCTGATCGCCTTGCGCACGCAGCAAATCATTGCGCACGAGACGGGCGTGGCCAACACCATCGATCCTGTTGCCGGCTCGTACGCCATCGAACATCTGACCAACGAAATCGAGGCCGGCGCGCTGGCCTACATCGAGAAGATTGATTCACTGGGGGGAATGCTGCGCGCGATCGAATCCGGTTTCGTGCAGACCGAGATCCAGAAAGCGGCTTACGAATACCAGCGGGCGGTGGAAAATAGAGAGCAAGTGATTGTCGGCGTAAATGATTTTATTGCAGAAGAAGAGCGGGCGATCCCCACGTTGCGAATTGACCCGCAAATCGAGCGCGAGCAAGTTCAGAGGCTGCAAGCGTTGCGCGCCAAGCGCGATAGGAACAAAATGCAAGCCGCGGTTGCTGAGCTCGAGCGCCGCGCCGCGACGAGTGAGAACCTTATGCCCGCCATTCTAGGAGCCGTCGAGGCTTACGCCACCGTCGGGGAAATATCGGATGCACTGCGCCGCGCCTTCGGCGAATTCCATGAATCCGTAGTCATCTGAGCCAGATACATTGTCTTGGCATCCCGCTGTAGTATGCTCGCCGGCATCACCTCGTTATGAAGCTGATTCTTGCCTCCGCTTCGGTTCGCCGCGCCGAAATTCTGCGTGATGCCGGGCTGTCGTTTGTGGTGCTTTCGTCGGCGGTGGATGAAACTCCCGTGGCGGGGGAATCGCCGGCGGAGTTGGTGCAGCGGCTCGCGGACGCCAAGGCGGAACTGGTGTCGGCGCGGGCCGTGGGTCCAGCGATCGTCATTGCCGCGGACACCGAAGTTGCGCTCGACGGGCACGTGCTTGGCAAGCCGCGCACCAGTGAAGACGCGCGTCAGATGCTTGCGAAGCTCTCCGGGCGGATGCACTCGGTACTGACCGGGGTGACGCTGATCCGCCTGCCCGACGCCGAGCGCCGGAGTTTTGTGGAAACCACGAACGTGCAGTTCGCGCAAATTCCCGGCGAAGAGATTACGCGCTATCTGGCAACCGGCGAAACTTTTGACAAGGCGGGCTCGTATGCCATTCAGGGCCGCGCGGGCCGCTACGTTCCGCGCATCGAAGGCTGCTACTTCAATATCGTTGGTTTGCCGCTGGCGCGCCTGTGCCAGGCTCTGACCGAACTCGGGTGGTCGGAGGATTAGGTGAGGACTGGCCGGGCTGAAGCCGGGCGCCGACAGGGGTGCGTCGGCAAGATGCCGACGCTACGACGAAGACGATTGCGCATGCTTTAAGGTCGGTGATGGCAAAAAAGGTGCCCTTCTCGCGAAGGGCACCTCGGGGTGGTTCAGGGTGGAGAAAAATTTCTTAGGGCTTCTTGGCGTTAGGTTGTGTCGCGGCGTTGTGCTTTTTCTTGTAGATGTTGCGCGACGCTTGGTTCTGTTCTTTGTTGACCTGCTTCTTTTCGCTAGCAGTCAGTGTGCCGCCATTGGCCTTGCGGTCGCTGGCTACTTGCTTGTTGATGCCTTGCTGCTGCTTTTCGAGCTTCGCCGTCTCGCCGGGAGTTAGCTGGCCGCTCTTGATGCCCTGCGCGATGCGGTCTTGCTGGTTTTCGCGGCGCTGGCCGACTTTGTTGTTGCCGTAGTGCGCGGTGTTGGCATTGTGCTTGTCCGCGTAGATTTGCTTCGACATCTGGTTTTGCTGCTTGTTGACCTGCGCTTTTTCGGAGGACGTCAGTTTTCCGCCGTTGGCCGCGCGGTCGGTGCGAGTTTCCTTATTGATGGCCGCTTCCTTCTTTTCGAGGTTGGCGGTTTCGCCGGGAGTCAACTGGCCGCTCTTCACGCCGTTGGCGATGCGGTCCTGCTGGTTCTCTTTGCGCTGCGCGATGCTGGGATCCGCCTTCTTCTCGGGTTCCGGCGCCGGTGTTGCTGCTGCCGATGAGCTCTGCGATGAAGATTGATCTTGCGCTAACACGGTCGTAGCGCCCGCGGCGCTCACGAGCAGCGCCAGCGGCACTGCGCCCCACTTCAGAAAGGTAATTTTCATGCGTTCTCTCCTAAGATAGCTTGGAAAGCTGTAAGAACTGGGTCACCCCTGGGATAGCGGAATTGTGGGCGGTAAGTCGGCAGGTGACTACTGACCTGAGGGCCAGGTTTTCGGGGTTTAGCGTGCTTTTCTGGTACCGATTGGGCACAAAACACGGCCCGCGGGCACGGTGGAGAATTAAAAAGGGCGGCCCGACGGCCGCCCAATTACGACTTGAAGTTCTTGATGGAAAGCGCCTAAGTCTTCTTTTCTTCCGCCGGCTTGTCTGCCGGAGGCGTGGTCTGCTGCGGCGGAGGCGTTGTCGGATGCGCTGCCCCAGACATACCCTCTCTGAAACTACGGATGCCTTCGCCTAAGCCTCGCGCCAACTCAGGAATCTTCCGCCCTCCGAACAGGAGTAGGATAATCGCCAAGACTATCATCCAATGGATAGGACTAAACTCGCCCATGAATCGCCTCCACGCACCATCTGCGGCGCGCTACTCACAACCCTAACTCAGGATGCCTTGCGCGGCAAGTGGAGCTAGCCGCGCCCTTTACGCCTCTACAGGATAACACGCTCGTCGCCCGCGCGGCGGGTTACCCGCTCGCGGTCGAGGTATTCAAGGAGAGGGATCGCGTACTTGCGGGTGATGCCGGTCAACTCCTTGAAGCCGGGGACGGAGATGCGCTCGCCCTTGGTTTTCTTGAAGACGGAAAGGCGGTCGCGGAGCTGCGCCAGCGCATCGTGATGAAAGATCAGCTCGGGCGTTACCCGGACCAAGACTTTGTCGCGCAGAAGGATCTGCAGGATCTTCTCCGCGCGCCGCGCTTCCACGGGCAGCTTGCTCAAGACCTCCTTGACCGACGGAACGGCCAAGCTCGCCGTCGCGAAGGCTTTCTCGATCTGTTCTTTGGCGCGCGCTTCCTCAGGGTCAAGGTGGATGGCTGCGCCGGCGCGCTTGACGATTTCACCTTGGGTCTCTAGCTTTTTTTGCGCCAGGAGCTCATCGAGGGCGGCCCGGAACGTTTCCGGCCGAACGCGCCTGCCAAGACTAGACCGCAAATCCTCGCGGGATATTCCAGGGAGGAGCGGGTTTTCCTTGTGAAATTTCTCGACTCTTGCGGCAATCTTCTGGCGGACTTCGTCGAAGCTCCTTTCGGAGAGCAAAACCAGCGGCTCCGCGGAGACAATTCTTATCCGGCCACTCTCTGCGAGCTTCTTTGCGGCTGCGTGAATTTCGTTTTCGACCCAACCGGTGCGTGCGACTATTTCTTCGAAGCCTATGCCGAGCACGGCGCGCTCGGTCATAGCCGCAAGCACTTCAAGGCGATCGCCGCGCTCCCATATTTCGAGAAAAGCTACGCGGCCGGTGTCGCGAAGAGTGGGGCGGCGCGCCAGTGGATCGAGAACTAGGCCGCCGCCAATTGTGGTTACGGGAGAAAATTGGCGCACGATGAAGCGATCGCCGGGCAAGACCAAAACATCGTCCTGCAAGCGGAGCTGCGCGAACGCGCTTTGACCGGGCGCGAGTTCCTTCTGAGCATAGAAAATCAACTCTGCGACGGTTTCGCAAGTCCCGGAATGAAAATGGACGCGGCTGCGGTGTTTCATTTTTGGGGCAGACCGCAAGCGTTCCAGCCGGGTGTCAATCCTTCGCGTGGCACGAAATTTCCCAGGGGTAGTCAACACCATACCGCGCTGCAAGGCATTGTGCTCGATTCCGGCCAGATTTACCGCGGTTCTCTGTCCGGCGACGGCGCGCTCGACTGTTTTGCCGCCGGATTGCACTCCGCGCACCCTGAGGCGCTTGCCCGCGGGGAGCAGCTCAACTTCATCGCCAGGGGCCACCCTTCCGGAAATCAACGTCCCCGTGACAACCGCGCCAAAGCCTTTGATAGCGAAGGCGCGATCAATCGGCAGGCGGAAGTAGCGGGCAACATCTCTTCCCTCGGCCTGTAGCGCGACAGCCAGGAGAGCCTGCTTCAATTCGGGTAATCCCGTTTGCGTTCTTGCGCTCACGGGAACAATGGGCGTACCTTCGAGAAACGAGCCGCGCAAGTATTCTTCTACTTCCAGGCGTACCAGACCTGCGGTGTCGGAGTCGACCAGGTCGCTTTTCGTGAGCGCCACGACGCCGCGCTTCACGCCGAGAAGCCGGCAAATATCGAAATGTTCGCGGGTTTGCGGCTTGATCGATTCGTCAGCGGCGATCACCAGCAGCACCAGATCGACTCCCGCTGCGCCCGCGAGCATGTTGCTGACGAAGCGCTCATGTCCCGGCACATCGACGAATCCAAAGCGGACGCCGTTTTCTTCGAGGAAGGCGAAGCCCAGGTCAATGGTGATACCTCGGCGCTTTTCCTCTTCCAGGCGGTCGGGATGCGTGCCGGTTAGAGCTTCGACGAGCGAAGACTTACCGTGGTCGATGTGCCCGGCGGTGCCGACGATGACGCTTTTCGATGGGCCAGTCATGGGCATTGGAACGGTCGCGAGAGATCACTGGTGAATGTTGCTCGGTAAAGGTAGCACAGGCACTCCCACTTGCGCTTTCGCCCACTTCGGAGTGCTGGCGCGACTTCAGAGATTTGAAGAAGAAAAATCGAATTATTTTGCGGCGGTGATTTCGTCCACGACAGCTTGCGCGGCCGCGCGCGGATCGGAGGCGGCGAGGATTGGCCGGCCCACTATCAGGAAATCCGCGCCCGCACGAATTGCTTCGGCAGGGGTGGCGGTGCGAGCTTGATCATCGTCCTTGGGGGCAGAACCTTTGTCTTTTGGGCGGACGCCTGGCGTGACAATTAGGAAATCTCGCCCACAGGCTTTGCGAATCGCCCGTGCCTCCTTTACGGAAGCAACGACGCCATCAGCCCCGGCTTTCTTGGCAAGCTGCGCTAGTTTCAGCACTCGGCTTTGCGAGGTGCCGCCGATGCCCACTTCGCGCATGGCCTTCTGATCCATGCTGGTGAGGATGGTGACGGCGAGCAGCCTTGGCCGGTCCGCACCCATCGGCTGCGCCGCACTGATAGCTTGTGCGGCAGCATGGAGCATTGCGCGACCGCCCAGCGCGTGTACGTTCACGAGCTGCACTCCGGGCATGGCGGCGCAAGAGAGTATGGCGCCAGCGACTGTGTTGGGAATGTCGTGGAATTTCAGGTCCAAGAAGATACTTGGGCCAAGTGCCGCAATCTCGCGTACGGCCTGCGGCCCTGCGGCGGTAAAGAGCTGGCTGCCGATCTTGAACATACCGACAAGATCGGCAACCTGCTTGGCAAATTTCAGAGCGGAAGATAATGAATCAAAATCGAGAGCCACGATCAGACTGCTGCGTGGATGGGCGTCGAAGCTCAACGTTTCTGCGGCAGCTCCATCAGCTCGAGCCGGACCTGGCTCACGCCCGAATGGATAAGGCCGATTTTCCGGGCGACGCGATAGGATACATCAATTTCGCGTCCTTCTTGATAGGGACCGCGGTCATTAATGCGTACCAGCTCAAATTTCCCGTTGCGCGTGTTGACGACGCGCACTAGGGAACCGAAGGGCAGATGGGGGTGTGCGGCGGTGAGTGCTTCGCTGTCGAAGATCTCGCCGTTGGCCGTCTTGCGGCCGTTGAACCCGGGTCCATACCAGCTCGCATTGCCCACCCAGGCTTTGATTGCCTTTGGGGGTTGGCTCAAGTGCGCCACGAGAGGTGCTTCCATCGCTGGTGCGATAAGGAAAAGCAAAGGAACCCAGCGGAGTGCAGCCCAAATTACGAAGAGTCGGTTTCTCATAGTGTTGTCTTTGTGCTACAACTTCCCGAAAAGTGTAGCGAAAAGGAGTCATTATGTCAACCAATTTCTGCTGCTATTTTTCCTTGTATATCGCTGATTTTACTAGCTTTAACTTGTACTAGAGCGTTCGTAAGGGCCCTTGCGAGCCTCACACTGGCTCTCGGGTCAGCAAAGCTGGCCGTCCCTACCTGCACGGCCGAAGCCCCTACGGACAGGTATTCAAGCACGTCTTCCGCCGTCTCGATCCCACCTAGCCCTATCACCGGTATCCCCACTGCTTTTATGGTGTCCCAGACAAGACGGAGGGTGATGGGTTTGATGGCCGGACCAGAGAGACCTCCAGTAAGATTCCCTAAACGTGACCTCAGGGTGCACGCGTCCACCGCCATGGCGGGGTAGGTGTTGGCCACGGTCAGGGCATCAGCGCCCGCTAATTCGGCCGCTCGGCCGATAAGTCCAATATCTGCAACAAGAGGCGACAATTTCACCCACAAGGGGCGCCGGACGGCGGCTTTTCGGGCGGCGGCTACCACTTCAGCCGCCTGGCTGGGGTCGTTTCCGAACTGCAGCCCGCCCTTTTTCACATTTGGGCAGGAAATATTGAGCTCGTAGCCCGCCAGGCCTTCGGCATCCTCCAGTACGCGGATTACCTCGACGTAGTCCTCGAGGCAGTAACCGAAGACGTTGGCCAGCACCGCCGTATCGTATTTTCGCAGTACCGGGAGTTTTTCGGCGACGAACGCACGGACACCCACGTTTTGCAAACCGACGGCATTGAGCATGCCGGAGGGGGTTTCACAGAGCCGGGGCGCCGGGGCACCTTCGATGGGTTCGCGGGAAAGTCCTTTGGTCACGAAGCCGCCGAGACGGTTTAGATCAACGAGGTGGGCAAACTCAACGCCGTAGCCGAAGGTTCCGCTGGCAGCGAGAATGGGATTCCGCAGGCGCAGGGCGCCAATCTGTACGCTGAGATCGACAGCGCCCGCGGCACTCACTTCGACCAAAGCTTACCACGAAGCGGGTGCAAGGCGCTGAATGCGTTACTTGGTGAGCGCTTGCGCCAGGACGTGGCCGTCGCGCGACGCCAGGGTGACGCCGCATAGCGCTGCCAGGGTCGGGGCCAGGTCTGCCGGGGTTACCTCGTCAAAATACTCACCGTGTCTTATGCCGAAACCCATGAACAGCAGCGGAACATTCTGGTCGTAGTTGTATGGAGCGCCATGACTGGTGCCGTAGGATCGCGCCTTTCCAGCAGGGGTTCTGTCCATGAGCCAGTAGGGCTTGGGCACGATGAAAAGATCGCCGCTGCGTCCCGGGAAGTAGCCGTCGGCGAGGGCGCGGCGCGTGGGGCTTCGCGTGGCCGGACGATTTTGCAGTTGCTCGGCGCGGAAGATTTCCGCAACTCCCGGCTGCGCTAGCGCCGCTTCCGTCACTGCGCGCATGGCGTTGGGGTTCTGCTTCAACTGTTCGTACACGTTTGGAGCGAAATACACATCGCTGCTGGTGATCCGGGCGATGGCAGGCTTCGCAAAGTTGAATGGTTCCAGGGCCTTTTCCATTCTCTCTTGGAGTTCGGCAAGGTGAAGCACGCCGGAGTCGGCGCCGGTTTTTTGCATATCTTCTGGCGTCGGGACGACACCGTGGTCGGAGCTGAGGGCCACAACATAGTTGCGGCGTCCGATCTTCGTGTCGAGATAAGCAAAGAGATCGCCTAGGTCTTTGTCCAAACGCACCAGAATGTCTTGAACCTCCCAACTGTGAGGACCGAAGGCATGACCGACGTAATCGACGGGGGAATAGCTGACGCCCAGGAAATCTGTGCCGCCACCCTGGCCGAGGCCCATCGATTCAACCGCCGTCTCTGCGAATTTCGTCAGATAAGTGTCAGCAAAAGGGCTTGATGCCCATTGCTCGTAGAATGAGGCACCCGGCTCCGTAGCGGCGGCTTTGCCTCGCAGCGGGTGCGGAAAAGTCAGGCCCCAGCCTTCGGGCGCGACGGCGCCGCTGGCCTTTTCGTCGTACCAATAGGAGCCCTCCGGGAGCGAGCGCGTCCAGGTCTTGCCGTAATCCTCCTTTATGGGATGCGCTTTGGCATATTGCTCGACGAAGGGCACTGCGCCATAAACGCTGGATGTTACCCAACTGCCGTCATCGGCCCAGGTAACAGCATCGGCCTTGTGCCCGGCCAGTGTAATGGCGGCGCGCGCCTTCAGCGAAAACGTCACTATACGCGTGCTTCCATTGCTCTGAAATTTCATTTCTTCCGCAAAAGCGGGCAGTTCCATGCGCCACGCGCTATCGCCGCCCGTCGCGGAGACTCCGGCATAACCCAGGTTCTTTGCGTTCGGATCCTCAGTACAGGTCACCATCTTCTGGGCCTCGCGGTCCCACCAGGCATTGGCCACCATGGCATGCATGGGGGGAAACGCTCCCGTCGAGATGGTCGCGTGTCCCACGCAGGTCGCTGTGTCTGCGTAGGGATAGGCCGCATCGCGAAACCAGGCACCTTCCTCGACGAGGCGGCGGAGACCTTCGGTCCATTGCGGCAGAAACTTATCGACATAGTCGCCGCGCATCTGATCGACAACCAAAAGCACCACGAGTTTGGGCCGCGCGTGCGCATTCTTGGCTGCCGCAACGGGCGCTCTCTTTGAAGCCGCTACACGTGCCGGGGAGGGGGATGGAGTCTGCCCCAAGGAGGATGGAACACTTGCGATGGCGAACGCCGCCCAAGGCAGCCATTTTCTTAATACTGACACGTGGCTCTTATAGTTTGTGCGAAGCATGCTCACCCTCTTTTGTAGCGCGGCAGTGTATCACGGTCACTTTACGGCTCCTTCTCGCGGTTTTTGCGCGTCGGCCGCTCGTCGGTGCTCCTTGTGCTAGGATTACGCGACCATGCGCATCGTTGAAAAAGCGCAGCTTATGTCTGCACCCGAGATCGACCGCACGTTGCAGCGGCTGGCGCACGAAATCGTAGAAAAAAGCGGCGGCACCAAGCATTTGGCGCTAATCGGTATTCGGCGGCGCGGCGTGCCGCTGGCGCAGAGGATTGCGTGGGCGATGCGCGGCATCGACGGCGTGGATGTGCCGGTGGGCACGCTAGACATTACGCTATACCGCGATGATTTGTCGAAGGTTGCGTCGCACGCCGTGTTGCAGTCGTCCGACATTCCCTTCGGCGTGGACAATATGGACCTGGTGCTGGTCGACGATGTTTTGTATACCGGCCGCACGATTCGCGCGGCGATGAATGGGCTTTTTGATCTGGGCCGGCCAAAGCGCGTGTCGCTCTGTGTGCTGATCGATCGCGGGCATCGTGAGATGCCCATCGAGGCGCAGTTTACCGGGCGCGTGGTACAGACCAGCAATACCGAGATTATCGAGGTACGGCTGCGCGAGATAGACAGCGAAGAGCGTGTGGTACTGGTTGATCGCGTGGACGGATAGGCGTTGTCGACACGTTGGCGGTGCATCGGTTGGGCCCTTCGGCTATCCTTATCGGACAGCCTCAGGATGACACTGTGCCTGGAGAGCTTGCTTGTGGCGAGAGGCATCAGGAACGCACCAAAAAGTTAGAGTGAAAATGTGACCCATCGGTTTCGTGATCTGCTTGCGCTTGAACCGCTCTCGGCGGACGAACTCACTTTTCTTCTCGATCAAAGCAAGCCGTTCCAGGAAATCCAGAAGCATCCCCTGAAGAAACTAGCCACGTTACGCGGCAAGACCGTGGCGTTGGCCTTTTTTGAAAGCTCCACGCGCACACGCATCAGCTTTGGAACCGCGGCGTCGCGGCTTGGCGCGGACACCATGAACCTGCAAGCAGAGGCATCGAGCCTGAAAAAGGGTGAGTCTCTGCTCGATACTGTTCACACGCTGAATGCCATGAAGCCGGACTGCCTGGTAATCCGCCATGCCGCTTCCGGCGCCGCGGACTTTGTGGCTCGGCATCTGGATATTCCGGTGATCAACGCGGGTGACGGCACGCACGAACATCCTTCACAAGGGTTGCTGGACGCGCTCACCATTCGCGACCGGAAGGGCAAATTCGACAATTTGAATGTGACGATTCTGGGGGACATCCAACACAGCCGCGTGGCGCGCTCGGATATTCATCTGCTTGGAAAATTCGGCTGCCGCATTACGCTTTGCGGTCCGGCGATGTGGGTTCCTCGCGAGTTGGAGCAAATCGCTCCACAGGCAGCGATCCGGCGCGTATTCAAAGTGGATGAGGCACTGGACGGCGCGGACGTTGTTGTTGTGCTCCGGGTGCAAACGGAGCGGTTGCACGAGCCCGCGCTCTCGGCGAGTGATTACGTCCTGCTATATCAACTGAATGGCGAGCGCCTGCGCCGTGCCAACCGGGATGCGATCGTGCTGCATCCGGGACCGATGAACCGCGGCATCGAGATTTCACCGGAAGTCGCCGACGGCCCGCAGTCGTGTGTGCTGGATCAAGTGACCAATGGCCTCGCGGTACGCATGGCCTTGCTCTTTCTGGTGATTGCCGGTAACGAAGACGGAATGCATCCAACGAGTGAAGCAGTGGCTACGGACATAAAGGACGCGTGGCATGCTTCTCGTTAAGAATGGACGCGTGGTCGATCCTGCGCGCAACACGGACGCGACGCTGGACGTTTTGCTCGACGGCGAGCGAATCGCTGAGGTTGCGCCGGCCGGGAAAATTTCTTCGACCAGCGGCTTCGAGGTGTACGACGCCGCCGGACTGGTCGTCGCCCCTGGTTTTATTGACCTTCATGCGCATCTGCGCGAACCCGGGCAGGAGTCTTCCGAAACGATTGAAACGGGAACGCGCGCTGCGGCCCGCGGAGGCTTCACCGCGGTTTGCTGCATGCCGAACACAAAACCGGTCAACGACAGCGCGAGCGTCACGCGCTTCATTCTCGATCGCGCTAATGCGTGCGCCAGCGTGCGCGTGTGGCCTATTGGCGCGGCGAGTGTTGGCAGCAAAGGGGAAGCGATCGCGGAAATCGCGGCCATGAAGCAAGCGGGGGCTGTGGCGGTCAGCGACGATGGAAAACCAATCGCTACGGCGAGACTTGCACGTCAGGTCATGGATTATTGCCGTTCGTTGGATATTCCAGTGATCGAGCACGCTGAAGACGTTTCGCTCGCTGCGGGTGCGGTCATGCGTGAAGGAGTTACCTCCACGCGACTCGGCTTGGCAGGCATGCCTGCCGCGGCGGAATCCGTTTGCGTGGCTCGCGATGTGCACCTTGCCGAACTTACCGGCGCGCGTTTGCATATCGCGCATCTATCGGCGAAAGAGTCGCTGGAACAGGTGCGCTCGGCGAAGCAACGCGGTCTGCGCGTCACCTGCGAAGTTACTCCGCACCATTTCACGCTGATTGATGAAGATGTGCAATACGATTCGCGATACAAGATGAATCCACCGCTGGCGGCTCGTGAAGATCGTGAAGCGCTGCTGGCCGGCCTGGCAGATGGCACGGTCGACGCGATTGCCACCGACCACGCGCCGCACGAGCCGGCACTAAAGGACGTTGAGTTTGACCGCGCGCCCTTTGGCATCACCGGGTTTGAGACGGCTTTGAGCCTTGCATTGGAGCAACTGGTCCATACCGGGCGAATGCCGCTGATGCGCATGGTGGAGCTGTTCACCTCCGGGCCGGCGCGGGTCCTCGGGCGCGAGCGAATCGTTGCCACAGGCCAGCCTGCGGACCTTACGATATTTTCGCTGGATCGCCAGTGGACCTTTCACGCCGCAGAATCCGCAAGCAAGGCGCGCAACTCGCCGTTCGACGGACGCAGTTTCAAAGGTGGTCCCGTGGCAACTGTCGTTGGCGGCCGCTTCGTCCACCGAATGTAATTCACCGCCGATCCTCAAGAGTTATAAAAGAAAAGGACAAATAGGCACGGAGGTCAAGAACTGGGAGGGCGCAGAAGCGTATTCGCAGCGTTTAGTGCGCGGCGGGCTCGGCGGCAGGATGCATGCCATGTTGCGGGACTTCGTGTACACCGCGGGCGGGCGGCTCGATTTTGTGGCGGTAGAAATGGTCGAGGGGGATACGGCCTTTGCCAATGGCGTAGGCTTTCTCGATGGCCTTCGTGACGTAGGCTTTGGCCAGAGTGGCGGCCTCGAATAAGGAGCGACCCGCGGAAAGATGAGCGGCGAGCGCGCTCGCGAAAGTGCAACCGGTGCCGTGCAGGAATTCTTCCTTACCCTTGTCTCCGGCGAGCGGCATGATTTCATTGCCGTCGAACAGAACGTCCACGGCTTTGTCCATGTGGCCGCCCTTAACGATGACGGCGCGCGCGCCCATCTCGACAATTTTTCGGGCGGCGGCTTCCATGTCGCCGGTGTCCTTAATCGTCAGCCCGGTAAGAATTTCGGCTTCCGGCACGTTGGGGGTGATGACACTCGAGCGCTTCAGCATCTCGGCAACAATATATTTGATTCCCGCAGCGTCCAACAATTCCGTTCCAGTCGAAGACTTCATCACCGGGTCATGGACGACGTGAGCGAACTTGTAGGCGTCCAAAAACTCCGCAACCACCATGGCGTTGCCACGATTCCCCAGCATGCCAATCTTTACCGCGGCTATTTCGCAATCCTTGGCCAGGACATCCAGCTGCGCGCGCAGCGTCGCGGCCGGCGTGTTCTGTACTTCTTGGACGCCTTGCGTGTTCTGCACCGTCAACGCGGTGATGGCCGCCACGCCGTAACAGCCGTGCGCTGCAAAGGTCTTCAGGTCCGCCGCGGTGCCTGCCCCGCAGGATGGGTCGAATCCCGCAATGCTCAGCAGGATCGGCGGAGCAGGATTGGAATGGTTGTTGTGATTGCTCATCTTTCCGTGCCTTGCACCTGTTCGGCAGCGCTAAGTGAAAAGAGCCGGTGACGCCTGAGGAGGCGCACCGGCAAGTGCGAATGTACGCATGTTTTGAGGTGTGGCGCAAGAAAAAATTTGAAGAAAATCGCGGCGCGAGACGAAACGGGCGGCCGAATATTCTTTACGGGAACAATCCGCGGACGAGGGTGGCCTCAGAGACGCGGCCGACGGCGAGAATCATGGCGCCAGCGCGCGGCGGCACATGATGCTTGCGCATGGTGTCCACCATTTCATGGAAGGCGCGCACCATGATCTTCTGCAGCCGCAGGTTGACCTCTTCGCTGTCCCACAGCAGCCCTTCCTGGTTCTGTACCCACTCGAAATAGCTGACCGTGACGCCGCCAGAATTGGCCAGGATGTCCGGTAGCACGGTGATGCCGCGGCGCGCCAGGATTTCGTCGGCGTGCGGGGTGGTCGGACCGTTGGCGGCTTCGGCGACGATACGGGCCTTGATGGCTTCGGCGTTGGTCAGCGTGATAACGTTTTCCAGAGCCGCGGGCACCAGAATGTCGCACTTCATGGTAATCAAGTCGTCGTTGGAAATGCGCGAAGCGCCGGGCATGCCCACGACGGTGCCGGAACGCTCCTTGTAGCGGATAGCTTTGATGGGGTCGATGCCGCGCGAATTGGTGACGCCACCGCGCGTATCGCTGAGCGCGATGACCCTTGCTTTCTTTTCGACGAACAGGCGCGCGGCCGTGGCACCGGCGTTGCCGAAACCCTGAATGGCTACGGTAGCGCCGCGCAGCGAGATCTTCTTTAGCTTGCAAGCTTCTTCGACTACAAACACAAGACCCCGAGCGGTCGCTTCCGCGCGCCCCACGGAGCCGCCGACGGAAATCGGTTTGCCGGTGACTACGCCCGGCACGGTGTGACCCACCATCATGGAGTACGTGTCCATGATCCAAGCCATAGTCTGCGAGTCGGTGTAAACGTCGGGCGCTGGTATATCTTGGTCGGGGCCGATTAGCGGCAGAATCTCACTGGCGAACCGGCGCGTCATGCGCTCCAGCTCGGCCTTGGACATACGCTTGGGGTCGCAGATGATGCCGCCCTTGGCGCCGCCGAAGGGCACGTTGACCACGGCTGTCTTCCAGGTCATCCAGGCGGCCAGCGCTTTGACTTCGTCGAGGGTTACGTTGGGATGATACCGAATGCCGCCCTTGCCCGGGCCACGCGCGACGTTGTGCTGCACACGGTATCCGGTCAGGACTTTCACCTGGCCGTTGTCCATCTTCGTGGGTAGCGAAACCTCAAGGATGCGCTTGGGGGTGCGCAAGATTTGGCGCAGTCCCGGATCGAGCTTCAGGAACTCGGCGGCCATGTCGAATTGAATCTGCGCGATGCGAAACGGATTAAGATCCTCTCGCGGCGCGATGCGCGGGATCATGGGTGCAATTGCTGGCTTTGCGACCGTGGCCATTGGCTTCGGTCCTTTCGTTTAGGCGGCGTGACGCAGATCCGCTCGCCGGTCCTTCTGTTGCCTTGCTTTTCTGGGTTACCCGAAATCAAACTAAACTTGCAGTCGGCTCTTTAGCCATGGGCGGCGATGTTTTGCTCATTAGCCGCATACTGATCGCGGCACGCCGCCGAGCAAAAGTGCAGGACCTCACCCCCGGTACGCAGCGGAATCGCTCGCTCTTCCGCGACGTGCACCCCGCAGATCGGATCGCGGACCAGCCGCCGCGAACCGACCGTATGCGGTTGGTCAAGCGCAGCTTCGCGGCGTGTGAGCGAATTCACGAATCCGCGTAACATCCAGGCCACCGCGCGCCGCAACAGCGCTATGGTCAAGCACAGTATCACTAGCCAAATCAAGAATCGCATAACTCGGGAAGCCGGCTCGTTCAGCCTAATCGGCCTTGCTGTCATCGTATGCAAGGGGAAAAGCCGGAGTCAAACGAAATCCTCTGATTTCAATAGCTTGCGCGACCAGCAATACCTTTGGACGCCCTGGTTAACAGCGCTACTTCTAAACGTAAGCCGTTGTTTATCAGCAACTTACGCAGAGCCAACGCTGTTTTGGAAACCCTAGCCGGCCAGACTGGGAAATCTGGCTATGAATCACGAGCCAGGGGGTATGCGGTCGATGCCCATGTATGGGCGCAGCACTTCTGGAATAACGATAGAGCCGTCAGCCTGCTGATAATTTTCCACGACGGCGATCCAGGTGCGCCCGACCGCCAGGCCGGAACCGTTCAGCGTATGCACGAAATCGCTCTTTCCGCCACCTTTGGGCTTGAAGCGAATTCCCGCGCGCCGCGCCTGAAAGGCTTCGCAATTTGAGCAGGAGGAAATCTCGCGGAATTCATTGCTGGAAGGCAGCCACACTTCAAGGTCATAGGTTTTGGCCGAGGCAAAGCCCATGTCGCCAGTGCAGAGGAGCATTGTACGGTAGTGCAGACCAAGTTTCTGGAGTAGGGCTTCCGCGTTTCGGGTTAGTGCTTCGTGCTCGTCGTAGCTCTTCTCCGGATGGGTGAACTTGAAAAGTTCGACTTTTTGGAACTGGTGCTGACGCAAGATTCCGCGCGTGTCCTTACCGGCCGCGCCGGCCTCGGAGCGGAAGCAAGCGGTCCAAGCAGTAACGTGGATCGGCAATTTCTCCTCGGGAAGCGTTTCGTCGCGATAAAGGTTGTGGAGTTCCACTTCGCTGGTGGGCGTTAGCCAGAAATCGGTGTCCTGGACCTTGAAGAGATCCGCGGCAAATTTCGGCAATTGGCCCGCGGCAAGCAAGGAGGCGCTGTTGACGAGGAAGGGCGGAAGGATTTCGGTGTAGCCGTGTTCGCGCGTGTGCACATCCAGAAAAAAATTGGCCAGGGCACGTTCCAGGCGCGCACCCCAACTCTTGTAAACCGCGAAGCGAGCTCCGGTAATCTTGGCAGCTGCTGAGAGATCCAGAATTCCGGCGCGTTCACCAACCTCCCAGTGGGGCCTCGGTGCAAAATCAAAGGTCGGCGGCGTTCCCCACCGCCGCACTTCCTTGTTATCGGTCACGAAGTGCCCGAAGGGCACGCTTGAATGCGGCAGATTGGGAATCGTTAAAAGGAAGGCGCGCTGAGTTGAGTCAAGCTGTGCAATCCTCTCGTCCGCTGACTTGATTTGCTCCGAGACCTGCTTCATTTCAGCGATCAATGCGTCGGCGTTTTGCTTCTCTTTTTTCAGGCGCGCAATTTCGTCGCTGGCCTTGTTGCGCTGAGCCTTGAGCTGTTCCGTAGATGTGATCAACTCGCGCCGCTCTCTGTCCAGAGTGCGGAACGCGTCGAGATCCAACGCGGCGCCGCGTTTTTTTGCCATTTCGGCGAATACGTCGAGATGCTCCCGAAAATAGCTCAGGTCATGCATAGGCTTGGAAGAATAGCGGAAGAGAAGCTTTGGCGTCGACAGCAGAAACAAAAGTGCTGCCCTTGGCCATCAGCCTTTTTTCAGCGTAGTTTCGATCGTCGCGTGGGGTTCGTCAACGGGCAGGAAGACCGTGCCCGGATTGTCCATGCCCAGGGGGCCAAGGTCGGCCAGATGAAATTGCTTGCTGGGCAGCGACAGATGAATTTCGCCAACATTCTCGAAGTTGTTGAGAATAGCTTCGCCCATCGCATAGAGCGTGTGCTGGAGCGATTGACTATCGTGCTCGGCAAAAGTCTCGAGCAGCATCTGTCTTACACCGTGCCATAGCGGGCCGAACTCGGCTTCTTCCTCGGTGTACAGCCAATCAGCCCGGATTACCGTGGAAAGGATACAGTCTTCTTCGTCCTGCAACGTTGTATACGGATCCTTCTTGAAATCCTCAAAAGCCGCGTTCGTCGTTTTCAGAACGATCAAATTATCGATGCCCGCGCGCACCTGTGTGCCTTCACGGGTTCCACTCAGGAGGGAGGTGCGCTCCTCATTGCTGGCGCGCGCGAAAGCTGACGCGTGAGGCTTGCCGCCATGCGGAAGCCGGGCCCAGATGTTCTCGCTCGCTTTGATGAGCACACGTATGACCTGGGGATTATAGGTCAGGAAATGCTCGATCAGGTGCAAACCAAAATCCTCCAAGGGCTCGATGGAGTGCTGGCGAGCAAGCGCATAGGCGGTGTTTTTCATCGTGTCAGCTGGGAGGATCTTGCGATTGTCGCCTTGAATATGCGCGGCCTCAAAGTCGCCTTCAAAGCGTATCGACAATCGTATCTCGCGGATGTCGTGGCGGCCCTGCTGCTTGGCGACGCGCAGCAAATGAATTCGCGAACTTCCATAGTTGCTTTCAGCGATCCTGATCGCCATAGGTGAACTCCCGAGGCCAATACAAAATTGGCGAGAAGATTCTAGCGCAGCCGGGAACCCTCAAGGGGGAAAGCGGAACAGGAAAGCGCAGCTAGAGGCGTTCGGGCGTGAGAATGTTGGTCATCTCCAGCACGCGCTGGTAATACTCCTGCTGCTTGAGCTGCGCGCCGGCTTCCCGGTCGATAATGAAAGTGACCTCGCCATGAAGCTGCAGTGCGGAGGCGGTGACCGATGCCGTGAGCGGTCCCTCAATGGCGTTGGCCACTGCCGTTGCCTTGGAGGGGCCGCTGGCCAGCAGGAGAATTCGCTTTGCCTCGAGGATGGTGCCGATGCCCATGGTGATGGCGCACTGGGGAATTTCTTCATCAGCAGCAAAAAACTTGCGGTTGTCCTCGATGGTCTCCTTGCTCAAGACTTTTAAGCGGGTTCGCGAACCCAGGCTGGAAGTCGGTTCGTTGAATCCGACGTGGCCGTTGCGGCCAATGCCGAGAATTTGCAGGTCGATGCCGCCCGCCTTGCGAATGGTCTCCTCGTAGGACGCGCAATACTGCCGATAGTCTCCTTTGACGGAGCCGTCGGGAATGTGAATGTTGCCGGGCGCTACGTTCACCTGAGCGAAAAAATTCTGCTGCATGAAATGGTGAAAACTCTGCGGATGATTGGAGGCAAGGCCCAGATATTCGTCCAGGTTGAATGTAACCACGCGAGAGAAGTCCAGCCTTTCCTCGCGGTGCAAGCGAACAAGCTCCCGGTACATTCCGAGCATCGTGCTTCCGGTGGCTAGCCCCAGGCGCAGAAAAGGATTTCTGCGTATGGCATTGGCCACCACGCGCGCTGCTTCGCGGCCGAGCTCTTCCGAATTTGGTTTCAGTACCAGCAGCATCTTTGCGCCTTTGAAAAGCGCGCATTACGCATAGCGCGCCGGAAGCGCAATGAATCTACCCGAATCGCCGGATCAGGAGCTTTGTGGCGGTCCGAGCGATAAAATCCCAGGACATAAGCGACAGCTTTTCCCTGGTTGAGTAAATCAACTTGCTTATGCCATGCTCGGCGGCGCTCGACGATGCCCTCGCGCTCCAGGGTGGCCAACGCGTGGCGCGCGGTCATCAAACTAACTTGATGAATCTTGGCGAGGTCGCGTTCCGACCCGACTGCATCACCGATGCGCAACTATCTGGATTCGATGCGCTTGCGAATGACGCTATGAATGCGCTGGTAGGCCGGGCTTGCCATTGCGATATTTCTGCTTTTCCAGCATTGGTGTCCGGTCGCTGTGTTATAGAGCGCCGGCGGCGCCACTCGTAAAGTGTAGCTCTTAATACGATTTAAGTCTGTGGCAATTCGTTGACAATCTGTTTGCAGAACTATATAGCTATCTCGCGCGCGGAACCCGACCCGACGAAACGAAAACAAAAATGGCGCTCACCACAACCGATTGGATCGTCATCGCTGTCTACCTGGCGCTGAACCTGTTGATCAGCCTGTACTACCGTCGGCGCTCTTCCGGTAGCACCGAGGAATTCTTCGTCTCGGGACGAAACGTCTCGTGGTGGCTGGCGGGCACGTCGATGGTGGCCACGACATTTGCGGCCGACACGCCCCTACTCGTAACCGGACTGGTCGCCAAGAATGGAATTTCGGGGAACTGGCTGTGGTGGTCTCAGTGCCTTTCCGGAATGATGACCGTGTTTTTCTTCGCGCGCTACTGGCGGCGTTCGGAAATCCTCACGGATGTCGAATTTGTGGAATTACGCTACGGAGGAAAACCCGCCGCTTTTCTGCGTGGCTTTCGCGCCCTCTATCTGGGAGCGCTGATGAATTGCCTGATTCTCGGCTGGGTGATCAAGGCGATGATCAGCATCACGACGGTGTTGCTGGGCGATGCCATTGCGCAGGGCCGCGTGCTGGAAGTGGCTGTTGGCGGGCATGTGCTCATGCATTACGCGCTCGGAGACCCCGCGCACACGGCGCTGCTGATTTGCGTGCTGGTCCTGGTTCCGTTCACTGGCATATACACCTTCATCGGCGGCCTCTGGGGTGTTCTGGTCACCGATTTGTTCCAGTTCATCTTGAAGATGTCCATGATCATCGTGCTCGCGTGGACGGCGGTTGCGAAGATCGGCGGAATGACGCTGCTGAAGATTCAGTTGTCGCACGTTAACGATGCAGTGCGGCAGAGCGGCCAGTCCACTGGTTCCGCGCTCTCCTTGTTTCCCTCGTTTCATTTGGGCTGGACCACCGATGCGATTTGGACGCTGCCGGTAATTACCTTCATGCTGTATTTGGCCATGCAATGGTGGGCGAGTTGGTATCCGGGCGCGGAGCCCGGCGGCGGTGGCTACGTAGCGCAGCGCATGTTCAGCGCGAAGGACGAGAAAAATTCTCTTGGCGCCACGCTGTGGTTCAACATCGCGCACTATGCAATGCGTTCCTGGCCGTGGATCGTCACCGGCCTCGTCGCTGTGGCCGTGTACTCACCCATAGGTGGATTACACCCCAGCGCGGAGTTCGCCGCCGAGCCGGAAAAAGGGTACGTCATGGTGTTGCGGGACTTCCTCCCGCCGGCGCTGCGCGGCTTGATGGTCGCAGCATTTCTCGCCGCATTCATGTCCACAGTCGGCACACAACTCAACTGGGGTACGTCGTACCTCATCAATGATTTCTACCGCCGCTTCGTGGTGCGAAAAGGCAGCGAAAAGCATTACGTCCTGGCGGGCAAGCTGTTCATCGTGTTTTTGGTGATTTTGAGCGGCTACACCGCGGCGCACATCAGTTCCATTCAATCTGCCTGGCAGCTTCTGCTGGGCATGGGCGCCGGAACCGGCGGAGTGTTGCTATTGCGTTGGTATTGGTGGCGGATCAATGCGTGGAGCGAAATCTCTTCCATGACCGCGGCGTTTATCGTGTCGATGTCGCTGCAGTGGGTACACTTTTCCGGGAACAGTTCGGTGGTGTTTGCCAAGAGCACCATGATCACCACCGTGGCCACCACCGCCGTTTGGTTGATTGCCACGCTTCTCACGCAGCCGGAGAGTGATGAGCGTTTGGTGAAATTCTACCGGCGCGTGCAGCCGACCATTCACGGCTGGAAGCGCATCGCCGCACTCGCGCCGGATATCGCGCCGGTTCGCGACTTTGCCGCGAATGCGTTCGATTGGGTGATGGGCTGCACCTTGGTGTACTGCGCGATGTTCGGCATCGGCGAATTGGTGCTGCAAGCATGGGTCGCTGGATTCGTGTTATTCGCTTGCGCCGCCATAGCAGGCTATCTGATCTACTGGAGTCTTTCGCGGCGCGGATGGGAAACGCTGTCGGGCGGAGCCCAAAGCCCATTGCCGGCTTCACAGAATCAAGTAACCATGCCAGGCGCAGACTAGGCCTGCTGGTCGCATCAATTTGGCCGCGACAATTTTTCTTAACGGAGTGCTTCGATCGGGTGATCGTATCCAGTCATTTCCAAATATCCGACGCCGCCGATTGACGACCCGCCTCTAGTTCCAGCGAAGACTACGGCCCCTTCCCAATAGGCTGGCACGAATCCCGCGGAGGACGCCAGTTCCTGCGAAGGCAGCAAGGTCGAACCCTCTAATGCAATGCCGAGCTTCGGAACGGAGATTTTCCACCGTACCGGATAGACCGCACGCGTGGCGGGACTCGCCCACGTCGCGCCCACAGGCTCCAGAGTGAATTCGTCTTGGCGCAGATGCGTGGTATCGCCTCGCGCATCAACGAACGTTCCCGCCGAATAGGGATCGATCGAACCGTCCTTGCGACGAATGTGGAACAGCATCAGTTCGTTGTTGTCTTGGAGCTGGATGCTTATCCAGTCCCAACCCACCTGGTCGGCCTCGAGTTGGTGCGTGAAAAATTCATGGTCCATCCAGGCCGTGCCAGTAATTGGAACCTTTCTGCCGCCCAGCTCGATTTCGCCCTGGGTATTCAGCCGCGTCAGCGAAATGTAATGAGACGCGCGTCCCGCCCCTTCGGCCTTTGGGCTGACGCCGTTCTCTCCATGAATCACCGGCGGCTTTGCAGATCGCAGCGTGAAATGAAGCGCAAAGCGCTCGTCAATGGCTTGCAGGACTTGCTGGTTGCCGCTCCACAAAACCTGCCAGTTACCGTTCCAAATTCGCCTTTCCGCCTCACTTACGCCGGCGATTCCGGGGCCTGCCCGGTTGGTGCGTTCCGCATGAAGAAATTTGCCTCCGTCCAGATCGCTTAGCGCAAGGTGAGCAAAGTACAGGTCGCGTACTTCCCAGGGGCCAGTTGTCTTGGAGTCTCGGTCCACGCCTTGCCGGAAGAACGTCAGCTCAAATCCAAAATGACGCCCGTCCGCCGACTTGACGTTGCCCGTGTAATACCACCATTCCGTCTGAAAGTCCGGATGATTGAAATAATCCTGCGGAAATTCGTAACGATACCCGGGAAGAGCAGTCTTATATTGTGCTGTTGCCGCAACCGCGAATAACAACAGGGCGGCAGCACGCGCCCACTTATTCTTCATGGACGACCTCGACCGGATTGAGCCGTACCGCAACACGTGCCGGATATAAGCCCGCCAAGACCGTCGCCGCATACACCATCGTCAGCGCTCCCAAGAGCACCGCAACCGGCCAGTGAAAGCGAATCGTCCAGCCGAACGACTGCTTGTTGATCACATAAATGAGAATGAGAGAAAGCGCGAATCCCAGCGCGACACCGGCCAAATTGGCGAGCAAGCCAATCAATCCCGCCTCAATGACAATGAGCTTGCGAATTTGGCCGCTCGCGGCGCCCAGAAAACGAAGCAGCCCCAGCTCACGGCGCCGGTCGATCACCAAAGCCAGCAGAGCGCCGGCAACACCCATTACCGCGATAAGGACGGCAATTGCCTCCAGCGCATAAGTGATGGCAAAAGTGCGGTCGAAGATGCGCAGCGCCTCGCCGCGCAAGTCGCGATTGGTGAACATCAGCACACGGTGCCCGGCGGCTGCTCTTTCGATTTTCGCGCGCACATCTTCAATGCGCGCATGAGGGGCCACGTAGATTGCCAGGTTCGATGCCGCGGGGTCTGGCAAATAGCGCAGCATCACAGTGCGGTCCATCAGAATGCTGCCCCGCTCGCTGGAATAGTCGTAATTGACGTCGACCACGCGAAACACAGCGCGGCTCTCGCCAAGCGATAGCGTGACGGAATCGCCTGCTCGCAGATGATGCTTATTGGCAAACGGCTCGCTCACAAGCACCGCGTTGGAATCGCGCAGCTCCGCCAAGACATCGCTGGTCTTGCGCCCGGACAGAAAGTCCGCGTTGTGATACTCACGCAGGATGTTCAATTCGATCGATCCAAGCCCTGCGGGCATTCCTTCATAGCTAATCTCGTATTCGCGAAGCCGGTCGATTGCGGCGACGCCCGAAAGTCGCGCGATTTTCTCCGTGAGCTCGACGGAAATCGTCGGATGCCTATCCGCCGCGGGATTTCCCGCGGGACGCATGTACAGGTCCGCAGGTAGCTGGTTGCCCATCCACAGCAAGACCGTCTCGCGAAAGCTGCCGACCATGATGCCAACCGCGGTCATCATGGCAATCGCCGTGGAAAGCGCGCCAACCAGCACGGAAGTGCGCCGCAGCGAAGACGAAAGGCTCCGTGACGCAAGCGTTGCCTCAACTCCCAACACTCGCTTCAGCAACTGCGAGGCAACGCCGGCAATCGCCTCGACCAAAGCAGGCATCGCAAACGCCGACGCGCAGATCAGCAAGAGTGACGCGAAATAGCCGAATAGCGGCTTCCCGCCGATGGCAGGCGCGCGCGATGCTGCGGCAGCCGCGAATCCTACGGCAACTGCTATCCAGGCGTCGCGCGTTTTATGCACCTGAGTCGTGTACTCCCGCCGTCCCTGGGCCATGGCCTCGACCGGCGGAACAAGAGAAGCTTCACGGGCCGGAGAGTATGCCGAAGCCACTGCAACCCCTACGCCAACGAGCACCGCAAGGAACACCGAAATGGGCGTCAACGCGATTGCTCCCGGTCGGCTGCTGACGTACAACGCCTCCACGGTTGCACCCATTAATCGCCCTGCTTCGCCAGCCATCAGTCGGCTCAAAGGCATGCCGATCAGCGCCCCGAGGAGCCCGAAGCTCGCGGCCTCTCCCACGAACGCCGCGAGAACCAAGCGTCGGCTCGCGCCCAGCGCGCGTACGATTCCAATCTCCGCGCGCCGCCGCACTACGGAAACGGAAATTGTGTTGTAAATCAAAAACGCGCCCACAATCAGCGCGATGTAACTCAGCAATTGCAAGTTCCAGCGAAACGCCGCAAGCATGCGGCGATTCTCGTTCGTTCCCGCGCCTGCCGCGCGCACTTGCAAGCCTGGCGGCAGCGCTTGCTCAAGACGTCGCTGCCATTCCTCCAGGTTTGGAGATCGCGGAACGCGGATCAAGATTCGATCGACGCGGCCGAAACGCTTGAGGGCATATTGCGCCGCGGAAATATCCATCACGATCGCCGAAGTATTGCCCTTCGAATCCGGAAGAACCCCCCTCACGGTGTAGGTCGCAACTTGATCGTTGACGAGCAGCGCAATGGTCTCACCGCTCTTTCGCCCCAAGCTCTCGCCAACCCAGACGCTGTCTATCGCTGATAGATATTTCCAGGCGTCATCGGCGCCGGCGAGACCGGAGGAAGCCCTCGCCACGCTGCCTTCCGCCACAAGGTCCAGTCCGATCAGCGGCAGCGTTTGCTTGGTCTCAGTGACGATTGCATAGTCCTCGATCCGCGGCCTAATGCGCAGCGGATAGGGCAGACCGTTCACCGTTCCCACCACATTTTCCGGCACAGCGCCCGCAGTCACGATTTCCAGATCATTTTCACCGGCCAGAGTTTCCATGGATGAGCGGAACGAGCCTGCTGCAGCCGTGCCAGCCAAGTCGATGGCCAGCACCACCGCAACGCCCAGCGCGATCGCCAGCAGAGTCAGCGAAGTGCGCACCGGCTCACGAAACACCGGGCGAACAATCAAGCGATAGAATAGAAGCAGTCGTGACATCTCTAGCGTCGCGTCATTTCCGCGATTTGCCCGTCCCGCATCTTCACCACAATATCCGCGAGCGCCGCCGCTTCCACGCTGTGCGTGGCCATGATCGTCGCGGTATTTTGCTGGCGCGTGAGGCGCTGCAAGAGTTCGAGAATCAAGTTTCCGGTCGAGGTGTCCAGGTTGCCGGTCGGCTCGTCCGCCAGCAGGATAGCTGGACTTTGAACCAGCGCTCTTGCAATCGCCACGCGCTGCATCTGCCCGCCCGAAAGCTGATGCGGATAGCGCTGGCCGAGTGCGTCCAACTCCACCCACGAAAGCCGCTCGCGCGCAATCTCTCGTACGTTCCTCTTGCCCGCCAACAGCAGCGGCAGCTCGACGTTTTCAAATACCGTCAGCGTGTGAATCAGTTGGAAAGATTGAAAAATAAATCCGATCTTTTCCCGGCGAACCTTGGCCAGCGCATCATCTCGCAAGGATGTGGTCGCCACACCATCCACCAGCACCGCGCCGGACGTGGGAAAGTCCGTGGCGCCCGCCAGGCTCAGCAGTGTCGATTTGCCGCACCCGCTGCGACCCACCAGCGCAACGAACTCCCCGCGCGAAACCTCCAGTGACAAATTGTTGAGCGCCCGGACCGGCTGATCGTCCGTGAAATAGTCCTTGGTGACGTTCTGGAGAGAGAGAATCGGCATTGGGGAAATGATGGCCTAAACGATTGTGGCGCAGCAACCATGGCTGCGCCACGAAGGATGCGAAACGGCCAGAATCAGAGAGATGCCGTGTGGTCTAGCGCTTCAGCGAGGCTAGCGCCTTCTCAATCGCCGCCGTGACTTCCGGTGAGTCGGGAGTCACCGCAGGCTCGAAGCGCGTGATGATCTGACCGTCCGGCCCGACCAGGAACTTCGTGAAGTTCCACTGAATGTCACCGCCAGTCTTCGGATTCGCAGATTTGTCCGTCAGGTACTGATAGAGCGGCGTCTTGTTGTCGCCCTTCACGGAAACCTTGGACATCATGGGAAACGTCACGCTGTATTTCGACTGGCAGAAGGTCTTGATCTCCTGATTTGTTCCCGGTTCCTGGGCGCCGAAATTGTTAGCCGGGATCCCGATAATCACGAAGCCGCGGTCCTTGTACTTCTCATAAATCGCTTCGAGCGCTGTGTATTGCGGGGTGAAGCCGCAGCGGCTGGCCACGTTCACCAGCATCACCACCTTGCCTTTGTACGTAGAGAGCGGCGCGGGCTGCCCGTCGATCGTATTCAGTGTGTAGTCGAAAACGCTTTTCTCGCCGCCAATCACTGCCGCAGCGCAGAACAGCAGGCAAAGCATTGCCGGAACGAATAGCTTGGTCATTTTTCCTCCGTCATCTTTGTACATGGAATTGTCGCCGGCTGCAAATTGGCCGCGCTCCCGCATAACCTGCGAGACCTCGGATGCGTGGGGAATATTCCGCGTCGATTGATTAAGTTGGCCCCTTGAGCGCCTCACTCCGCATTTACCCTCCCCATTGAGCCTGCACCCCCAGTGTTATAGACTTCGCGCGCCTTGTGTAAACGCCGCCACCGGGACTCGGCGAAGGCTAAGCGTTAATCGCTGGCTTAGGGGAGGCTTAGATGCTGTATGCGTCTGAGGTTGCGGTCGCTCACCGCAACTTGGCAACGATAGACCTCGTCATCATCGGGGTCTATTTCGCCATCGTGTTTGGCATCGGCATGTACTTCGCGCGCAAGGAGCGCACTTCCGAAGATTATTTCCTTGCCGGCCGCGACATTGGATGGTTCTTCATCGGCGCGTCTTTGTTCGTATCCAATATCTCCACCGAACACTTTATCGGTCTGTCTGGCACTGGCGCATCGTCCGGCTTGGCAGTAGGCCATTTCGAATGGCTGGCCTGCCTGATCCTGCTGATTCTCGGCTGGGTTTTTGTGCCCTTCTACCTGCGCAGCAACGTTTTCACTATGCCCGAATTTCTGGAGCGGCGCTTCAATCGCCAGTCAGCCGTCTATCTCGCTGGAATCTCCATCATCGCCTACATTTTCACCAAAATTTCCGTGCAGCTCTATGCCGCCAGCGTGGTCCTTGAACGTGTCGCCGGCTGGTCGCTGTGGAAAACCGCCGTGGTCCTCGTCATCGCCACCGGCATTTACACCGTCGCTGGCGGTTTGGCCGCGGTCATTTATACCGACACCGTGCAGACCCTGATCCTCATCACCGGCGCGGTCGCACTCACCGTCATCGGCCTGGGCCGCGTCGGTGGCCTCGAGCATCTCCGCACCATGGTCCCGCCCGACTATTTCCACATGATCAAACCCATTTCCGATCCGAATTTTCCATGGACCGGCATCTTTTTCGGCGCGCCCATCCTCGGCATCTGGTATTGGTGTACCGACCAGGTCATCGTGCAGCGCGTACTCTCCGCGCGCGACGAGGGTCACGCCAAA
>Ga0307475_10000137_pt1 | contig 41070 bp, 30 predicted proteins | sample atmos_gasesECM1C_FD_203317 | JGI IMG/M metagenome (GOLD analysis project Ga0307475, IMG submission 203317) | Hardwood forest soil microbial communities from Morgan-Monroe State Forest, Indiana, United States - atmos_gasesECM1C_515 | ecosystem: Environmental > Terrestrial > Soil > Temperate... | reverse complement strand
CTGTAGGTGGTCCGGCGACAGCGACGATGGCAAGCGTGCTCTCATCAGGGGCTCATCTCGTCAGCTATGCGTGGCTGAGTGGTTTGCCGATTCACGTGCCGCAAGGCGATCTCATCATCAAGAGGCTAAACATCCACGGCTTCTGGATGTATTACGAAGAGTATCTCCCCAAGATTCGGGCGGCACTGACTGAGGCAGCGAAGGTAGTTGCTTCCGGCAAATTAACTTTGCCAATCACCACAACATACAAACCGTCCCAAATCAAAGAAGCAGTCGAAGATTCCGAGCGTGGTGGCAAGGTTCTATTGGATTTCAATCACCCCAAATAGGACCTGCCAGACGATGCGGGACACGGGACGCTGGTAATGAGCGGATGCTGCACTTCCCGGCGTTCTTTTATTTCTCGCTTGGCGGGCGCCTGCTTGACGGCCTGCCTCCCGAATCCCCGACTAGTCGCAGGAGAGACATGATCACAACAATCCATTTGAGGACGTGCCGACTTCCCACGACCCCGTTCGGCCAACTCACTTGCCTCGTCCAATTACGCCATACGAGTCCCAGTGAAGCCATGCGTCGTCTTCCCAGTGAACCAAGTTCGTGGGTGGTCGGCAAACCGCAAGATGGCCAGAACTGTGGGTCGCCGAGGCAGCGAAGGGATTGTACTGTAAGCTAACAAAGAGTGTAATTGCATGTTTTACTTAACAGAATGGCATTTACAGGTGTAATTAAACACATGAGCGATCTCCAGTTCAAGTCTCCGGCTGAGTTGCAAGTTGAGCTAGGGAGAAGGATTCGTCAGTTGCGCCTACATCGCAATATCGACCAGCGAACGCTTGCCGAGAAGGCGGGCATTGCCCTGACAGCCCTACAAAAGCTGGAAGCTGGCCGGGGTCTTCGGTTCGGACCCTCCTGCGGACGTTGAAGGCCCTGAATTACCTAGAAGGCCTAGAAATGTTGGCGCCGGAACCCACCGTGAATCCGCTAGCCCTATTGCGAAACACGAAACCTCAACAACGGGTCCGACGTTCACGCCTGCGCAAGAAGCAGCCGAAGGAAGCCTCTTGAGCGTCCCGGTCATCGAAGTCCGGGTGTGGGGAGAGCGGGTCGGCGCCATAGCGCCGGACCCTAAACTCGGCTTCTATGCATTCGCGGCTAGGCTGAGACATGGCTGTTCATTGTCAGCGCGCCCGAATTCTGGGCACTTAGCGGGCACCTGGCGATTCCGCATGAGGCTTGTTGCCTCTACGCCGCGGCGCTGATATAAGCACTCAGGCGGGCTGCGCGGGATTGTAGGGCGAACGCCAAAAGCGAAGCTGGGAGAAAACCATGACCGGACCGGTGGCAGAAAAGCGGGAACCGTTGTTGATGATTCGGGCTCCATTGTCCGAGGATAGTTTTGTGTCCGTCTATTTTTCGAGCAGCGATGGAAGACTCATGACTGAGCGCGAGTGGTGGCATCTGAAACAATTGGTCGAACTGGCGAACAAGATATATATCAAGCAGGATGCCAAGGCTCAAGCGGCCGGGGCTGGTGGATGAGCTTGACGTCCCATGAATCGCCAACAGGCGCTCGCGACGCATTACGGCGTCATTCTGGGCAAGGGCCGCGGTTGCGCGGCGACCTAGCGACCTCGCTCGCCAGGGCGGATCGCGGGCGCTTAATCGCGACGATGGGAGACTTCTGATAAGCAACGGGTAACCACCGCCAGCGCTCGAGAGTCTGTTGCATCTGCCGCACCCGGCTGCTGAGAGGCACGTTCAGATCGGCCAAGGTTTGCGCGCCAATTCTTCCATCCGGCTCCCGGCCATGCCGGCGCGGCATCTGCTTCCGATGGTTGCGGTACGCCGGGTTTGAGCTTCCCGAGGCGCTCGCTCCATCGCGTTCCGTCGTAATCCTCGGCGGATAGTCCCTTTTGGTCCGCGTTCGACAGGAACGCAATTGTTTGCTTTGCTTGCGCGGTTGGCGCCATTCCCTTGACCCACGGCCAGGAATACCCGTAGGACTCGTAAAATTTCTGCACGTGCTTTGCGTAATCGCTAAAATCCGGCCAGCGCAGGACCGAGAGATTTCCCGCCCCGATGATGGCGCGCGACGAAGCTTGGCCCTCAGGGCTGAGCTGTTGGGGCGGTACGGCGGACTTCGCGGAGGTTTCTGATTGCGCCCGTGCGGGTCTCATCGAGTCGATGCCTTGACCCCATAGTGATGTTGTGATGAGCGACAGAATTAACAGTAGACCTCTAGAAGCGCACGATTGCGTCACTGGATTCCTCCCGCTTGATGGCAATCCTCATCGACTTGCTCCGAAGACAAAAATGAAAGAATCCATTATCTAAAATACGCTAGGATACTCATTCATTCTTCATACACAGCCCGTTGTTGATGTGCCCAAAAACGCTCGCGCAGAATCCTCTTCCGTACCTTGCCGGAGCCGCTCTTGGGTAGCTTGGCCTCTCAAGAACTCGACGCGCCGCCGGATCTTGTAATTCGCCCGAGTTCGCCGGCAATCCCTGACCCTGTCCACGCGAGTAACTTGTTGATTCTCAGTGATCGAATCTTCCCCCCTCGAGCCCGTGGCGCTGCAACTGGTGCTTGAGAAACCACCCAGTGGTGCGAGAGGCAAGTGAGGAAAGTCGAGAGGCTGCCAGCATCTGCGCAGATGTAAACATGTTGACATCAATTCGCTGGCTCAGTATACCCTCATGGCTATAACGCTCTTTCTTTTCACGTAGATCTGCCCGCAGTTATTGCGGGTGTCGAAATGCTTTCGACACAGGTGGCGAAGGTACAGAGGAGGAGGTGTTTCAATTATGGCGGCCGCGAGTACGCCGGCTCCCGTCAAGGCGGCAGAGCCGGAACACGTTCCAGCTGAACCGAAGCCTAAGCCGAGTTGGCAGAAGTATGGAACTCCTGCGCTGGTGGTCTTGTTGGCCGCTGCGGTGGTGTTCACGATCACTTGGAACTGGAATTCCTGGGAGGGTGGCCGAATCGAGCAAGTCACGGATGACGCCTACGTCCGAGGGGATCTGACGCCACTGAGCACCAAGGTCGCCGGCATCGTTCGGGATGTTAAGGTGTCCGATTTCCAGCAGGTGCATAAGGCAGACCTCATTGCTGAGCTGCAGGACGAAGACTACCGGGCGCAAGTGGCGCAAGCAAGTGCGGCGGTCGAGGCTGCGAAAGCAGCGATCGAGAACAATCGGCGCCAGCGCCAGCTGCAAGACTCGCGTATCGAGCGGGCCCTCGCAGGAATCGATCAAGCAAGAGCTCAGATTGCGGCTGCCGAAGCTGGGAAAGCAGCAGCCCGAGCTGACGTGGTGCGCACGCAGGAGGAGCGCAGCCGGCAAGAGGCACTCCTTGAGACACATTCCGCCACGCAACAGAAGGTTGAGCAGGCAATCGCGGACCAGCAGCGTCTTGCGGCTCAGTTTGCGAGCCGCGAGGCTGATCTCGAACAGGCGAAAACGCTGCTTCGTAGCAATGAGCTTGCGGCCGAGGCTGAACGGCGTACCAAGACCGTCCTGGAGTCGCAGGAATTGCAACTCGTAGCGGACCTCCACGCCAAACAGGCGGCTCTTACCGTCGCGCAAGTAAACCTCGGCTACACGAAAATCGAGGCGCCCGGTGACGGCACTGTGGGGGAAAGGCAAGTTCGGCCCGGACAGTTGGTGTCTCCCGGAACACAAATAATCTCGTTCGTCAGCAAAATTAAGTGGGTGCAGGCAAATTATCGCGAGACGCAACTCACGAACATGAAAATCGGCGATTCGGCGGAGATCCGCATCGACGAGTACCCGGGCCAAATCCTTCACGGCAAAGTTCTGGAGATTGCGCCCGCTAGCGGTTCCCAGTTCGCGCTGCTCCCGCCCGACAATGCCACGGGCAATTTCACCAAAGTCGTGCAAAGAATCCCGGTGAAGATCGCGCTCGACGATTCGAGCATTGCTACTACCTTGCGTCCGGGCCTCTCCGCGATCGCTACCGTGCGCACGAGACGTTAATCGGAGAGCACCATGGCTGCATCAGCTACGGCCGTACCCCAGCCCACGCCGGCGCAAATTGCCCATGCGCTCGCCGGGATAGCGCCCTCAGAGCTGTCGAAGAGTCCGCTGCTCGGGATTTTAGGAGTCATCATGGGCGCCGGAATTGTCACGCTCACCGGCCGCATGCTGACGATGGGCCTGGCCGATCTCAAGGGCCACCTCAGCATTGGCTTTGATGACGGCGCATGGATCAGCAGCGCTTACAACGTTGCGTTAATGTTCATAGGCCCTTTTACCGTGTATCTGGGCGCCCTGATGGGACCCCGGAGAATTCTATTCTTTGCGGCGACGTCGTTTACGCTGATCTGCGCGTTCCTTCCACTCATCCACAATTACAGCTTGCTCATCGTGGCGCTCGCTTTGGCCGGGCTGACCTCGGGAACGTTCTACCCGCTTACGCTCACCTTTGCGCTACGAAATATTCCTCTTCGATTCCTTCCCTTCACCATAGCTCTCTACGCGACGTTCGTCGATGGAGCCGTGAACATCGCCCCATCGCTTTATGGCTGGTACAGAGACCATCTCTCCTGGCAATGGATGTTCTGGAACTCGGCGGTGATCACACCGCTGATGGTGGTCTGTATCTACTACGGGATACCTGCTTCTCCGGCTCCCCCAAAATCCGCAGCGCCCAGTTTCGCAGCCTTCCTGTATGGCAGCACAGGGTTCGCGATGTTGTACGCGGCCTTCGATCAAGGCCAAAGGCTCGACTGGTGGCGTTCCGGTTTGTTCACCGCGCTGTTCCTCGGCGGCTCATTCTTTCTGTTGGCAGCACTGCTGCGGCGTCTACGCGGTCCCAATCCTTTGGTTGACATGCCCTATCTCCGCCAGTGGAACACTCTGTTGCTTGGCACTGGGCTATTCTTGTTTCGTTTTTGTCTGGTGACGACCATCATCCTGATCCCGCAGTCGTTGGCAATTCACGGGTTCGAGTCTGATCAAATTGGGCCCGCAGTGATTTGGAGCGCAGCTCCGCTGCTTCTCCTCGCATTTGTGGCTGGACTTCTGCTGCTGGCGGATTTTGATTCGCGACTACTCATGGCCTCCGGTTTTGTGTTCATGGCTATGGCGTCGTACCTGAACGCAGAACTCACCAGCGCGTGGTCGGCATCAAACTATTACCGCACCGAATTGCTGATGGGCGTTGGACAGTCGTTTGCGTTTATCGGATTGGTCGCCACGATTATCTTACAGGGCATTTTCTCGGGGGGATTATCGAAGCCGCAGCGGATTCTGACGTTTTCCGCGTTCTTTCATACCGTGCGACTGTTTGGCGGGCAGCTCGGCGCAGTGTTCATGAGCCACTTCATCGCACAGCGAGAAAAACTGCACTCGAATCTCCTCGGTCTTCACGTGCAAGGGGGAAACTGGATCACAGACGGCAATATCCGGGGGCTCACGGCGGGAGTGTATTCAAAATCCTCAGGGCTGACTGCCGCTACGGGCCGGGCGGTCGAGCTCATAGGCGGCAGACTGCGGCTTCAAGCTTACACGCTGTCCATTATCGATGGATTTTATTTGGTGGCTGGGGCCTGCGTCATCACCCTGCTGCTCGTTTCCTTGCTTCGCAAATCACCGTCAAATTACGGCGAGCTCAGCGCCGTTCAGCAACAATTGCCCGCGCCTCAGGAGGCGAAATCATGAACGCTCGTAGCAGACTTCTGATCGCAGGTCTGTCATTCTTCGGCGCCCTGACTCCCACTCGAGCGCAGGGACCTGGGGCGACTTCTCGCCATATCACCCTGCCGGAGGCAGTACAGCTGGCGCTGAAGCACAACCACCTGGTGCGCATAGCCGGATTTCAAGTTGAGGAGAAGCAGCACGCGAAGGATGTGGCCAGAAGCGCCTACTTTCCGACGGTGCGGAACGAGAGCCGCGTTCTCAACGTGACCGACACGCAGCTTATCCAGATTGCTGCCGGGAGCCTCGGCACCGTGGGCGGCACCTCGATTCCTCAGCGTTCCGTGGTTCTCAACCAAGGTGGAAAAACGTTTGTGACCAGTGGCACCGGCTTGGTTCAGCCGCTCACCCAGTTGTTCACAAGGGTCAAGCCGGCGAATGACGCTGCGGGAGCCGATTTGAACGCCACCCGGGCGAACGCACATGAGACGCAGAACGAAGTTGCGCTGAAGGTTCATCAGCTCTACTACCATGTTTTGGTCGCGCAGCTGCACCGCAGCGCAACCGAGGCTCGCATCAAGGCGGCCGAAGACTTGCAGAACGAGCGAATCCAGCAAGTGAAGTATGGCAGCACGCTCGAGGAGGAACTTATCGAAAGCCGGGCGCAGTCCCTCCAAGCAAAACAAGAGCTGCTAAGCACTGAATTGCAGCTCTCCGACCTGACCCTGCAGCTTGACGACATCCTGGGGCTCCCGCTCACGACCGCGCTCGAACTGGATCCGGGCGTTACGGGCGTTCGGGACACATGCGAACGCGAAGAATGCATAAAGGTTGCTCGGCAATCGCACCCCGAGATCGTCGCCGCGCGAGAAGATTTGCGGAAAGCTTCCGCCGGTGTGCGGCTGAGTAAGGCCGAATACGTGCCAGACGTCTCGGCTTTTGCCCGCTACAGTTACCAGAACCAGGTTCCCTTTCTGGCGCGCAACTTCGGCACCTTCGGTGTCGAGCTTACCTACGATCTTTTCGACGGCGGGCGGCGACGCGCGGCTTTGCACGAGAGCGACGCTAAGGTCGCGCAAGCGAAAGAGAATCTCGCCCGTGTCACAGAAGAAGTGGAGCTACGGCTGCAAGTCGCCTATAACAAGTTGCAACGCACTCGGGAAATGGTGAAAGTGTCGGAAGAATTGTCTGCACTGCGCACGGAATCGAGCCGGGTGTTCGCGCAGCAACTCGAGAAAGGGGAAGCCCTTAGATCCCAGGCTGATAACGCCGTCGCTCAGGCATTCGACGCCAAGACACTGCTTCTCCAGTCGCAGCTCGATTACATTCAGGCGCGCGACGAGGTGACCCTGGCGATGGGAATCACCCCGGAATAGATTTGCGCTGCAGCTTTATTTTCCCATGGCCTGGAGGGCCGCATGAAGGAATCAAAAATGGCCAAGCATTCATCGATCCCAGACCCAAACGTCTTGGTTCGCGGCAGCGGGGCTGCCTTTTCGCAGGAAATTGTTGCCGGGCGTCATCATCTCACCGCGGACGAGCCAGTCGCTGCGGGCGGCAAGGACACCGGTCCCACACCTTACGACCTTCTGCTCGCGGCTCTAGGAGCATGCACGTCCATGACTGTGGGAATGTACGCCCGGCGGAAGAATTGGCCACTCGAAGGAATTATCGTGCGGCTTCGGCATTCGAAGATTCACGCCGAAGACTGTGAGGAATGTGAAACGAAGGAAACGATCCTCGATCGCATCGAGAGTGAATTGGAATTGGCCGGCCCGTTGAACCCCGAGCAGCGATCGAAGTTGCTCGAGATGGCCGAGAAGTGCCCCGTTCATCGAACGCTGAAATCGGAAATCAACATCCGCTCATGGCTCGCTTAAGCTTCTGAAGACGAGCTGGGAATCGGAGAAGCACATCGGCCCACTTATATGAGACGACAGCTTCAAATTGTTAAGGGGGCTTTTAAGTCTGCCGGCCCATTCGCCCCCATCCGGGGTGCCGCAGCGGCGATACGCGCGCGCAAAATGGTGATCGTTGTCGACGATGAAGATCGCGAAAACGAGGGCGATCTCACCATGGCCGCCGAAAAAGTCACAACGGACGCGACGTTCCTTCAGAAGCGCCCGCCTCGCTTCACGCGAACAAAGCAGACGGCAACGTCCGCCTAGCGGGCCGCAACACCGTTCTGGAACCGGTTATAGGCATCGACTGCAGCAGATGGAAGGGAATGGAAAAGAAATGGCACCATTGAGAATCGTGATCGTGGGCGGGGGGTTTGGCGGGCTGGCTGCAGCCAAGGCTCTCAGGAATACGCCGGCGCAAATTATCTTGATCGACCGGACAAACCATCACTTGTTCCAACCGCTGCTTTACCAGGTGGCGACCTCTGTGCTGTCTCCCGGTCAGATCGGCTCTCCGATCCGCGGGATTCTTCGAAACCAGAAGAACACTACGGTGATCCTGGGCGAAGTCACCGGAGTGGATACAGACAAGAAGTCGATCTTCGTCAGCGACGTTGATCGGCAGGATGTGCCGACTCCGTACGATTACTTGATTCTTGCAACAGGGGTGAGTCACAGCTACTTCGGGCACAACGAATTTAAGGAATTTGCGCCGGGGTTGAAGAGTCTCGCCGATGCCGTGGCGGTCCGAAACAAGATTTTGCAGGCGTTCGAACAAGCCGAGGCTGAAGAAGATCCTAGCCGTCACCGGGACTTGCTGACTTTTGTTTTGGTGGGGGCCGGTCCCACCGGCGTAGAAATGGCTGGTGCTATTGCCGTGCTGGTGCGCAGCACCCTGAAGTCGGAGTTTAGGCGAATCGATCCTGCCTCTGCGCGAATTGTGCTCGTCGACGTCGCACCGCGAGTTCTCGGCCCCTTTTCGGAGGAGCTTGCCAAGGCCGCCAAGCAGCGGCTCGAGAACTTGGGTGTCGAGGTCCGGCTCGGACACAGCGTAGACCAGATCGACGCCGACGGCGTCGTCGTGGCCGGGGAACGGATTGTAAGCAAGACAGTGATCTGGACCGCCGGTGTAGCGCCCTCGCCAGCCGGGAGGTGGCTAAAGGTTGAAACGGACCGCGCGGGACGTGTCCGCGTCCAGAGCGACCTCACAGTACCCGGACACCCGGAGACATTTGTGATCGGTGACACCGCGTCGCTCGATCAAGACGGCAAGCCACTGCCAGGTGTAGCGCAGGTAGCCATGCAGCAAGGGCGCTATGTGGGGAAACTGATTCACAACCGCGTCATCGGCAAACCTGCGCCACGCCCGTTTAGCTACTTTGACAAAGGCAGCATGGCCGTGGTGGGCAAGGGCTTCGCTGTGCTGCAGAGCGGCAAGGTTCACCTAAGCGGCTTCGGGGCGTGGCTCACCTGGGCGGCCATACATCTGCAGTTTCTGGCGCAATCGAGTCTACGTGTGAGTGTGTTTCTGCAGTGGGTTTGGACTTATTTAACAGGGCAACGAGGTTCTCGGCTCATCGTCAATCACCACCGGTCAGAGCCGGTCGGGACAGCGGCGGACACGGGCACTCGGGCGGCGGTTTCCAGCAAGTAAGAGTAACAAGCCAGCGCAACGACTTCCAAAGCAGACTCGGACCCTCCGTCCAGCAGCGCAATTTTCCCTAGAGCCCACAGCGGAAAATTACGTCGCGCGGATTCTTGGCGTCAGCATCTGAGCAGATGTCAACATGCCAACACTGCCTCTGCCATACAGAACGGAATGGCACGCGTAAGCGGCGCCGTTTCAATGGCTTACCCCGGAAGCATTTGGAATCTCAAATGCCCATCATCGGCTCCGGCCGTCTGGAAAAGGTAGCCGCGGTGACAACAGGCGTAATGAAACCGTTTAAAGACAATCGAGCTCTCCTCCGTAAGATAGCTGGGATTGGCGTATTGCTTCTAGGTTTCTTGTTCGCAGCAAAACTGTGCATCGGCGCTCCCGCGAATTCCGCCCAGATCCCCAGCATCTTCAGACCAGAGTCGACGCCCGCGGACTCCATCTTTCACTTGTCGTTGCTGGTCCTCACCGTTACGGGTCTGATTTTTCTCATTGTCTTCAGCTTGCTTGTATATTCCGTAGCGAAATACCGCAGGCGCGGCGGCGAGGATGGCCGTGAGCCGCCCCAAGTTTATGGCAGCAATCAGGTAGAACTCGCCTGGACTGTAATTCCGATTCTTATCGTGCTGGTGCTATTCCTTGCGACGGCGCGTGCTATCCATTCCATTCAGGATGCTCCCAAGCCGCCAGCGGCGATCGAGGTCATAGCAATTGGCCATCAGTTCTGGTGGGAATTCCGCTACCCCACCCTCGGCGTAGTCACGGCGAACGAAATGCACGTTCCGGTCAGCGATCCAGCAAATCCCTCACCCACATTCATTACCTTGCTTTCCGCCGACACCGACCACAGTTTCTGGGTGCCACGTCTGGCAGGAAAGACGGACCTGATTCCCAACCGCGTCAACCATACGTGGATCGATCCCCACCAGACCGGACTTTATCTCGGTCAGTGCGCCCAGTACTGCGGCACGCAGCACGCCAAGATGCTCCTGCGCGTCTACGTTGATTCGCGCGAACAGTTTGACCAATGGGTCCAAGAAGAAAGAAAGCCGGGGGTGGCTGGTGGCACAGAGGAGGAAGGGCGCCGGATCTTTGAAACCACCGCTTGCGTAAATTGTCACGCCGTTTCGGGAACTGTGGCGAACGGACGATTCGGTCCGGACCTCACTCATCTGATGAGCCGCGACACGATCGCATCCGGGGCCGCAGCAAACACCCCCGAACAGCTCAAATTGTGGATTCAGAATCCCGACTCGATCAAGCCGGGCTCGTTGATGCCTGCTATGAAACTCGATGAGAAGGATTTGGACGCGCTCACGGCGTACCTCGAGACGCTTCGATGAGAGCGAGGAAATAGCGCATGTCGTCAGAATCAATCGCGCTCAGCGCAGTTGACCACGGCACACGGCCGATCAGCGAGAGGCTCCACGATTGGGTTGTCACCGTGGATCACAAGAAGCTGGGCATTCTCTACATCGTCTACGCGCTCGTGTTTCTCGTCATTGGCGGCATCGAAGCCACCATCATTCGGATACAGCTAATCGTCCCGCACAATCATTTCGTTTCTCCTCAGGTTTTCAACCGCATGATGACGATGCATGGCACCACGATGATTTTTTTTGTAGTCATGCCGATCCTGTTTGGTTTCGGCACCTATTTGATTCCCTTGATGATTGGCGCAAGGGATATGGCGTTTCCCCGGTTGAACGCCTTCAGTTTTTGGATGACCGCTTTTGGAGGTCTGCTTCTTTACTTCAGCTTCATCGGCGGCAATGGGCTTTACGGCGCGGGGACTGCTCCTGACGTCGGATGGTGGGCCTATGCGCCACTTACTTCGCGCGCATTCTCAGTCGGACACAGCACCGATTTCTGGACTCTTGCCTTGTTGGTGTCGGGTGTCGGCAGTATCGGAACAGGAGTCAACTTCATTGCGACAATCCTGTGCATGCGCTGCCCCGGTATGACTCTCGGAAAAATGCCCTTACTGGCATGGCTAAATCTCGTGGTGGGCGGGATGGTTATCTTTTGCATATCGCCTCTCACCGCGGCACAGATCATGCTTTCAATTGATCGTTATCTTGGCGGGCACTTCTTTGACACCCAGGCGGGAGGTTCGGCTGCTCTCTGGATGCACTTCTTCTGGATTTTCGGCCACCCGGAGGTCTACATTCTGGTGGTTCCGGCGTTCGCTTTCGTGTCCGAAATTGTCCCAATTTTCTCTCGCAAACCGATATTCGGGTATCCCGTCATGGTGGCGGCGACAATCGGCATCGGGTTTATCAGCTTTAGCGTCTGGGCTCACCACATGTTCACGGTGGGAATGAGCTCTTACGGCAACAGTTTCTTCGTTTTCACGACGATGGCCATCGCTGTTCCCACGGGGATCAAGATTTTCAATTGGCTGGGGACGATGTGGGGCGGGAAGATTCAGTTCAAAGCTCCAATGCTCTTCTGCATCGGCTTCCTGTTCCAATTCCTGATCGCGGGCTTGACGGGAATCATGTTGGGGGCGGCGCCGTTCAACTGGCAGCTCAGCGGCTCCTATTTTGTGGTTGCGCATTTTCATTACGTGATAGTCGGCGGAATACTCTTTGCCGTCTTCGGAGCCTTCTACTACTGGTTCCCAAAAATGAGCGGGCGGATGTACAACGAGACACTCGCCAAATGGCACTTCTGGCTGTTTCTCGTCGGTTTCCATATGACCTTCGATTTCATGCACATCCCAGGTCTGCTGGGGATGCCCCGTCGGATCTATACCTACGAACCGGGGCGCGGATGGGAGTTCTGGAACCTTATTGTCACCATCGGCGTGCTTTTTCAGATCGCAGCGATCCTGATATTCGTCGGCAATCTCCTGTGGTCACTCTTCAAAGGCGACCCCGCCACTAGCGATCCCTGGGACGCGTGGACGCTCGAGTGGTCCACGACTTCGCCTCCGCCTGAATACAACTTTGCCACCATCCCCGTTGTCGAGAGCCGGCGTCCGCTTTGGGACCTCAAGCATCCGGAAGATCCGGATTGGAAGTATGAATAAAACAGGAGAACTCGATTGAGTAGCGCAGTAATTGCACGAGCAACGATTGAACCCGACTGGGTTCTTCCCTCGCGTGGGCGCGTGGGGATGATTTCCCTGATTGCCGCGGAATCCGCAATCTTCACGATTTTCGTGGTCGCCTACATTTTCTACATCGGGAAAAGCCCGTCGGGTCCCACGCCAAGAGCGGTACTCGAACTTCCGATCTTCAATACTATTTGCTTGCTTTCGAGCAGTCTGACAATTCATTTGGCTGTCCGGGCTCTGCGCAACCCAACGATTCGTGCATTTGGATTTTGGTGGTTCTTAACCATGGTTCTGGGCGCCATTTTTTTGGTCGGAACGGGCCGGGAGTGGCAGCGGCTGATTATCAAGGATGGTGTGACCATCGGCACAAATCTTTTTGGCACGACGTATTACTCGCTTGTGGGCCTGCATGCTTTTCACGTCACCGTAGGTCTCATCACCATTGCCCTGGTGATGATTTTTACCCTGCTAGGCAAGGTGAAGGCGGAGCATGGTGATCGAGCGGACGTTTTTTCATTGTATTGGCATTTCGTTGATGCGGTCTGGGTCATTGTGTTTACCGTGGTTTACGTCATCGGTCGCTAAGGGAGCAGAACGACGTGGTTCTAACCAGCTCACGGGCGGAAACATCGGACATCGCACCGGGCGTAGTCAAGCTGCCGGCTCCGACATCTTGGCCCATCGTCCTCGCGTTCGGCATCACTCTGCTCTTCGCGGGACTCGTCACCAGCCCTTCGGTCAGCATCCTTGGAGCAATCCTGGCGGTCGCCGGGTGCGTCGGCTGGTTCCGAGATGTCCTCCCGCACGAGAAAGAGGAGACCGTTGACGTCAAAGAGGAAGTGGTCCGGGTCTCTACCCGCCGCCGTGAAGTCGAAAGGCTGGCGATCGCACCGGAGCTCCCGCGGGCGCTGCTTCCGCTTGAAACCTATCCGGTGTCTGCAGGAATCAAAGGTGGCCTCGCTGGTAGCGTGGCCATGGCGGTACTCGCATGCCTTTACGGTTTTCTCAAGCAAGGAAGCATTTGGTATCCCGTCAATCTGCTCGCCGCGACAGCCTATGCTCAGTCCCTGCAATTGCGTGCGACATCGCTCAGTGCGTTCTATCTGGATAGCTTCTCGTTAGCGGTGATCATTCACCTGCTCACGTCTTTATTAGTCGGGCTGCTGTACGGAGCCATGCTGCCGATGTTTCCGCGCCGCCCAATTCTTCTGGGAGGTGTGATAGCGCCGATTCTCTGGACCGGATTACTCCACAGCATTCTGGGACTGCTAAATCCACTGCTCAACGAGCGTATTGATTGGCCGTGGTTCATTGCTTCGCAGTTGGCCTTCGGAATCGTCGCGGGACTGGTGGTGGTGCGTCAGGCGCGGGTGCGCACGCGACAGTTCGCGCCTTTTCTAATGCGCGCCGGTTTTGAGGCGCCGGGCCTTACCCAAGAAAAGCGCGGGAAGGACGGATTGCGATGAGCTGCCGCCTGCTCATGCTCGGAGCCGCGAGCCTCTTCGCTTATGGCTTGTGCGGATGTTCGAACGCACCCGGACGGCCCGCTCCGGGTGATATGCCAATTGTTCCGAGCGAGATTTCAGATTTCAACGTTCTGTACGGGCAGAACTGCGCTGGATGCCACGGCTCAGAGGGAAAAGGGGGAGCGGCAATCGCCCTCGGCGATCCGGTGTACCTGGCGATTGCGGACGACGCGGTCCTTGGTCGCGCCGCGACGAATGGAATTCCGGGAACGTCCATGCCTGCTTTTGCCCAAAGCGCCGGAGGCATGCTCACTGACAAACAAATCGATGTGATTGTCCGCGGAATTCGCGAACGTTGGCCGAGACCAGATGCCTTGCGCGGTGCGAACCCGCCACCATACTCCTCCTCCGAGCCCGGCGATCCTTCGCGCGGATCGGAAGTCTATGCCAGGTACTGTTCGTCCTGCCACGGCCCCGGTGGGCGAGGGGGGCAAAAGGCAAGCTCGATCGTAGATGGTTCCTTTCTCGCATTAATCAATGATCAGGAACTCCGAACCATGGTGATCGTCGGACGCCCTGAGCTAGGTGCTCCCGACTGGCGCGATAACATCCCGGGGAAGCCGATGTCGGCGCAGGATGTTTCTGATGTCGTCGGATGGCTCGCCTCCCAGCGTCCAAAATTCCCCGGCCAGCCCTATCCGAACGTTGCCAAATCGACAGGAGAAGTTCGATGACTCTGCCATCCGGCCTTACCAGACGTGATTTCCTAATGAAGCTTGGAATCCTATTCAACGGGATCGTCGTTACCATTCTCGCCGTGCCGATCGTGCGCTACCTCCTCTCTCCGGTAGCCCACGAGCGGAAGGGAGGCTATGAGTCGTGGGTTCCTCTTGGTGATCTCGACCAATTTCCTTCCGGTCAGACTCGCCTGGCCACTTACCGAAATCCCATTGTGAATGCAACCGATGGAGATACGGCGAACATCGCCTGCTGGGTTCGCAACGTGGATGGCGAAACTTTCCAGGTCTTTGCAATCAACTGTGCGCACCTCGGGTGTCCGGTCCGCTGGTTCCCGCAATCGAGCCTCTTCATGTGCCCCTGCCATGGTGGCGCGTACTACCAGGATGGTTCCCGCGCTTCTGGTCCGCCAGAACGCGGATTGTTCGAATACAAATATAGGATCGACGGTCGAAAGCTGCTGATTAAGCCCGGCGAGATGCCCACGCCAGGCCACGCTTCCAATATCGTTCGAGAGATAAAACCGTGCGTGTGATCCAGTCCATCGGCGAATGGCTCGACGCCCGCCTGCAGCTTGGCGCATCCATACGCGAGACCGCCGAACATCCCGTTCCGCGCGAAACCGCGAGCTGGTTTTATGTTTTCGGCAGCGCTGCTTTCGTTGTGTTCATGCTTCAAATCGTTACTGGCGTCATGCTGGCGCTTATTTACGTGCCTTCGGCCGGAGAAGCGTGGAACAGTCTCCAAACTCTGAATCACAGCGTTTCGCTCGGGTGGTTCGTTCGAGCCCTTCATGGATGGGGTTCGGACTTTATGGTTGCGATCGTTCTGATCCACATGGTCCAAGTTTTTCTTTTTGGCGCCTATAAGTACCCGCGCGAACTCACTTGGATTGTCGGCGTGTTCCTGTTGGTCGTAACTCTCGGCATGGCCTTTACAGGTCAAGTGCTGAGATTCGACCAGGACGCCTATTGGGGTCTCGGAATCGGAGCATCGATTGCCAGCCGCGTCCCCTTCGTGGGACCTTCGATCGTTAACTTGATGTTGGGCGGTCCGATCATCGCAGGAGCTACTCTTTCGCGATTCTTCGCCCTTCACGTCTTTGTCGTCCCTGGGCTGCTCATCTCGTTTGTGGCCGTTCACCTCCTGATGGTTGTGAAACTCGGAATTAACGAATGGCCAATGCCAGGCCGGGTGGTGCGCAAAGCCACGTATATCAAGGACTACCACGAACTGACCAAAAAAGACGGTGTGCCCTTTGTTCCCGGCGCGGTTTGGAAGGATCTTTTCTTCGCAGCCTTCATCTTGGTGGCGATCGCCGCTTGCGCCGTTTACTACGGTCCTTTTGGCCCATCGGGGCCGCCGAATCCCACGATTATTCAAACAGCCCCACGCCCGGATTACTTCTTCCTTTGGCTGTACGCAGTGCTCTCCCTCCTGCCGCCCTCGATGGAAACACCCGCTCTACTGGTCGGGCCAGTGGTTGCAATTCTCGCGCTTCTGCTCTTGCCCTTTTTGTTTGGCGAAGGCGAGAAAAGCTGGCGACGCAGGCCCACAGCTGTACTTACGATTCTGCTTGTGGCGGTCGCACTCTCCACATTTACGCATCTCGCTGGAAACGCACCCTGGAGTCCGGTCATGGATGCCTGGAGCGGCGACCCTATTCCTGCCGAGTTTCTGCACAATCGGTCTGCCCTCGAGCGACAGGGTGCGCTGGTGTTCCAGGTGAAGCAATGCCACAACTGCCACTCGCTCGACAATCAAGGCGGAAAGCGCGGACCCGCTCTGGACGCCGTGGCCGTCCGATTGACGCAGGATCAACTGATTCGTCAGGTGATCCAAGGTGGCGGCAACATGCCCGCTTACGGCAAGAATCTGAGCCCGGCGGAGACGACCGCTCTTGTCGCGTTCCTTCGGACACTCCACCCGGCGGGACAATTGCCGGCACGGGACGCCTCGCGTGCCGTCGCGCTTGGAGCCGGCCCGGGAGCATCGTCTGCGGTTCAACCATAGATTGTTATGACCTCTAAAGAATCGATATGACATCGGATGCTCAAGCCATTCTCGAATCGTGGTCCCCTCCACTGGGGGTCGACTTGGCTCTGTCGCTCACTGCCTTGGTTTACCTGCGAGGTTGGCTTGGTCTGCGCACTGCTTTCCCGAATCTGATTTCAGCGCGGCGCCTCGCGGCGTTTATCACTGGAATCGTTGCGGTGTGGATCGCGATTGGGTCCCCTATGGAGGCGTTTGACCAGGCGTCACTCTCCGTTCACATGGTAGAGCATCTGTTGCTGATGGCCATCGCGCCTCCCTTGATTCTTCTCGGCGCGCCGGCGCTGCCACTTCTTCGTGGAATCCCTCAATCGATGGCTCGCAGCGTCGTGGGACCATTCCTGCGGTGGCATTTGGTGCAATCAATCGGTGGTCTTATCACCAACCCTGCGATTTGCTGGCTCGCCGCCACGCTTGCTTTGATCGCCTGGCACGTGCCGGCCGTGTTTCAGCTGGCGCTGCAGTCGGACTGGTTGCATGAAATCGAACACGCATGCTTCTTCGCTACCGGGCTTCTGTTCTGGTGGCCGGTGGTTCAGCCCTGGCCGAGTATGCCGAGGTGGCCTCGGTGGTCCATCCCCTTGTACCTCTTCTGTGCCACGTTGCCATGTGACGCACTTTCCGGATTTCTTGCGTTCTGTGATCACGTTGTTTACTCGTCCTATCTTTTTGCGCCCCGACTCTTGAATATCTCGGCGCTCGAAGACCAGCAGTGCGCGGCCGCCTTGATGTGGGTCTGCGTAACCTTTATATTTCTGGTTCCTGCCCTCGTGGTCACCATGCAGATGCTCTCACCCCAGAGATCGCCTATCCCCGAGGCGACCTCGGCTGAAGTGAGCACGAACGCAGGCCAGTCGTTCGATGTTTCGAAGCTGGAGGTCATCTAGAGATGCCGGCCTCACCGACGTTCGCCGTGCTAAACGTAGCGCGAAGTGCGCCGGAGAACTCTACCGCCCGCTTCTATGCGGCGGTATCCGACTATTGGGCGCTGACCAAACCAGAAGTGAATTTCTTGATTCTCATCACAACTTTTGCCGGCTTTTATTTGGCCCCTACGGCTGGCCCCGGGGGATTCCGGATCTCGCTCTTGATTCATACACTGCTGGGCACGCTGCTCGTAGCAGGCGGAACCGGCACGCTAAACCAGTTCCTTGAGCGCTCCTTCGATGCCCAGATGCGAAGGACAGCGCGGCGCCCACTGGCCTCGGGGAGAATCAAAGTTTCTCACGTCCTGTGGTTCGGAGTTTCCGTGTCGCTGGCAGGCACGGTTTACCTGGCGCTGGCTGTAAATGTGCTGGCATCGTTGCTCGCGGTGGTCACACTCCTGACCTATTTATTTTTGTACACGCCGCTCAAACGAAAAACGTCACTATGCACTTTGATCGGGGCTTTTCCTGGAGCCGTGCCTCCACTGATCGGTTGGGCTGCGGCTAGAGGGCGGCTGGAGCCGGCGGCTTGGGTACTCTATGCCCTGGTCTTTCTGTGGCAGTTCCCGCACTTCATGGCCATTGCCTGGATGTATCGCGAAGACTACGCCCGCGCGGGGTATCTCGTTCTGCCTGCCGGCGAGCTCAGAGAGCGCTTTGTGGTTTGGCAAAGCTTGATCGCTTCCCTGGCTCTCATCCCATTGAGCTTGATCCCGACGATCACCGGCGAATCGGGTCCCATCGGTTTGCTGGGAGCTTTCATCCTCGGATCGATCTTTCTTTGCTACAGCGCGCGTCTTGCTTTTCGCAGGTCAAATGTCGCGGCGCGGCAACTGCTCGCGGCTTCGATTATTTATCTTCCCTTGATATTCATTCTGATGATGCTGAATAAGAAATAACATTGGTGCGAGTTTCGTCCATGAATCCCGGAACGATCACAGCTCTAGCCGCTATTTTTGGTTCACTGGTAGGGGCGTTGGGTTCAAGCCTAAGCACTTGGATCACCCAGAGGCATCAGGATCGCCGGGACTTGCTGGCAAAAAAAATCTTCCACCGGGAGGAGCTGTATTCGGATTTTATCAGTGAAAGCGCGCGCCTGCTGGTAGATGCCTTGGAACACAACTTCCATGATGCCAAGAAGTTAGTACCGGCCTATGCGCTGGTGAGTCGCATTCGCCTTAGTTCCTCGCAGGAGGTACTGGCGACCGCCGAGGCAGTTGTCAGAGAGATCATTGGCACCTACACGAAACCGAACCTGACGCCCGAGCAGATCCAATCCCGGGCCGTGAACGGTGAAGATCCATTACGAAACTTCAGCGACGTTTGTCGCGCTGAACTTGATTTCATGCAAAAACAAATATGATGGAGACGAGAGAGTCTCCCGGGTCACGCCGCGAATCAGGGTGCCCGACGCACCGAAAAATCCATGAGCAACAAGGAGCGCTGCGAAAACGGCAGATAAAGGAGTGCGGCGGTGAGACCGATGGCCAGACCAATTCCGATTTGGTGAACGAGCAAGAACGGAGTAAGCGCCCACAGTTCATCGAGGAAAAGGAGAAACGGAAACAGCCTCTGGAATTTCCGGTTCAATCCCTGGTAGTTAAACGCCGCGGCCGCAAGCAGGTACAGCCGAATGGGTATCCCAACGGCAGCTGTAACGACGATCACGACGACGAGCAGAGCGGCGGGATTCCCGGAATCCACTAAGATCGTTTGCACTTTCGATAACCTCGCCAATGAAACGATGTAGAAGCTGAGGTACAGCAACTGAATCAGCGAGAAGAAGATGCGGACGATTCCCCTGGAAACGATCGGAAGTTCGCGGACATCACTCAAGATCCATGAGCCACCAGGCTCGGATTCGGGCTGATCAGAATCCTCGGTTCGCCGAAGCGCCTGATCACCACCATGGGGCGCCAGCTCGGAGCCAGGCGTCCTACTCCTAACCGCGGAAATTTCCACCGGCGCAATAAAGCGATAACCGCGGCGGGGCAAAGTTTGGATAAATCGGGGACTCGTGGCCGAGTCACCTAACGCGCTGCGCAGCTGGTTAATGGCCGTATTCAGTCCGTGGTCGAAATCCACAAACGTATCGGACGACCAGAGCCGCTCGCGAAGTTCCTCGCGCGTAACAACATCCCTGGACCGATCCAATAGCATGACCAGGATTCGAAACGCCTGATCCCGAAGCCGAGGTTGTAGTTTGCCTTCTCTGCGAAGCTCGCCGGAGCCGGCATCGAGCTCAAAAATGCCGAAACGAAAGATTCGGTTCTCGCCTCTGGCTTCTGCCACTAGAAAATCTCTCTCAAGGCAACCCACATTCTAAGGGAGAACCTTTATTAAGCATCTGATTTTAATCATCTTATGAATGGAGGTTTTCTTGACCTCAAATGAGCTCCAGGCGATTGAAGTCCAAGGCTTTTTCGCCCATATTCGGCCCATGTCACCGCCGACCAGGACGCGACATCAAGTCTTGAACGCCCTATTCGGGGTGGTCGCTCTTCCCGGAATTGTTGGCCTCTCAGCACTTCCCCCCCGACCTGAGAAGCTGACTAGAGCCACAGCCGAAGCTTTTGAACGCCACATTCAAGCAAAGGAAGCTCGAAGCGAGCAAGAACTCGCCGGCGGAAAAGTTTTCTTGTGGATCGACGGTTTGCCTGAGCCCGCGCGAAGCAGCAGCTATGCCAGCTTGAGGCAGGGACAAATCCTGATCCGGCGCGACCCCGGGTGCGAGTCGGCGCACTGCCGAACTATTCCCGGCGGGCTCGTCCACGACTGGGTGGGCATCGTCTTCGTTCCGGGGATTTCATTGCCGCAAGCAATCGCCACGCTCGAAGACTACGATCGCGACCGAGACTACTACCGGCCTCAGGTGGTGAAATCGAAGCTGCTGGAGCAGTCCGGCGGCGATTTCCGCGTCTTTCTGCGCCTCAGGCGAGTGCAAATTACCACCGTCGTCTTGGATACGGAATACGACATTCACTACACCAGCCTGGACGCGGTTCACGCCTATTCCCGTTCGTACAGCACTCGCATCGCAGAGGTCGAAAAAGCGGGCGAACCTGAGGAGCGCGATAAACCCGTTGGTGACGACCATGGATTTCTTTGGCGTTTGTATTCCTATTGGCGTTTCTACCAGGCCGACGGCGGCGTGTATGTCCAGTGCAACGCCATTTCATTGACGCGCGACATCCCTAGCGGCCTAGGCTGGCTGATTCGCCCATTTGTCGAAAGTATTCCTGCCGAATCCGTTCGCTTCACGCTTGACGCCACTCGCAAGGCTTTGGAGAACAAAGCTCGAGAGGAATTGGTGGCGTCGCCCAAGGCGGAGAAATCCAAATAGCATGGCGGACTTTTTTTGAGAGCCACCATCAACAAGGAGGCTGAAAATGACCGGAGAGCAACTCACGATCGAACCAATCAGCTCGCGTCGCGAGCCGAACGGGGTATCTTCGCCGTCGATTGAAGAACATCGCACCTCATTCAAAGATGCGATCCGAATTCAGGAGAGCGTGACATCCGGACTCGAACGCCAAGCCCTCGTTTGGCTTGCTGTGCGTATGCCATCCTGGATTAACTCCGACCACCTTACGTTCCTTGGATTCGCCGCCATGCCGTTGGCGGGGCTCAGCTATTCGCTCGCGCGCTGGAATCGCGCCGGCCTGCTAGCCGCTACATTCTGCCTGGCCCTCAACTGGTTTGGAGACAGTCTCGATGGCACCTTGGCGCGCGTAAGAAATCGCCAACGGCCCCGCTACGGATTTTACGTGGACCACATGATCGACTCGTTTGGCGCTCTGTTCCTGGTGGGCGGTCTGGGCGTTTCGACTTACATCGACTGGCGAATTGCCGTGAGCTTACTTGTCGCCTTTCTGCTTCTTTCGATTGAAACCTATCTGGCGACCTACACGCTGGGAGTATTTCGACTGTCCTTCGGGAAGCTGGGACCGACGGAGATACGGCTTCTTTTGGCGCTGGGCAATGTGGTCCTGTGGTTCCGTCCAGCGGCGAAAGTGCCCGGATTGTCCTACCGTCTGTTTGACTTCGCTGGATTGGTTGCGGTGGGCGGGATGGCTGTCATGGTTGTCGTGGCTGCGATCTGGCACGCCCGGACGCTCTATCGGCAGGAAACGCATTGAAACAGAGCGCCAGGGCGAATGGGCGTCCGAAAACCAGTCGGCGTCAAGCGGAACGAAGCGGCGAGGAATTGGCCGCCAGGTGGATCACTTCGGCCAGGTGCAGGGCGCGGCGTCCCGCAGACTGCAAGATCTGCTCGCGGCAGCTGAACCCGTCAGAGACGATGAGCGTGTCTTGCGAAGTTTGGCGCACCGCTGGCAGCAGCACGCGCTCGCCGGCGGCCTGCGCGATCGCGTACTTCTCGCGTTCGAAGCCAAACGGCCCGGCCATTCCGCAGCATCCCGAGTCGATGGATTCGAACTCCGCGCCCATCTTGCGAAGCAGCGATTCGGCGTGCGTCATTTTCATGAGGGCCTTCTGATGGCAGTGGCCATGCAGCAGGACTTTTCGCGCGAGGCGTGGAAGTTCGTAGCTCGGTGCGTGGCGTTCGAGAAACTCGCTGAGAAGAAACGTCTGGCTGCGAAGTTGCGTGGCGCGCGGCCGATCCGGAAACAAGTTTTGTAGTTCGTCGCGGAAGACCGAAGCGCAGCTCGGTTCGAGGACTACCATTGGCGTGCCTCGATCGATCGCCTGCGCGAACAGTTCGAGGATCTGCTCGAGATATTGCTTGGCTTCGTCGAGCATGCCGAAATCGTAGAGCGGACGGCCGCAACACGGCTGCCGCGAGGGAATCGTCACGGAGAAGCTGGCACGCGTCAGGACGTCGCGCGCAGCCTGAACTGTTTCCGGATGAAAGTAGTTGTTGAAGGTGTCTACCCATAGAATGACCTCGCGGGCGCCTTCCGGCGCCGGTCGCCGGTGGTTTTCTCCCTCCTTTCCTCGCATCGACTGCAGGAAGCTCGCAGGTGCGAGGCTCGGAATCTTGCGCTGCGGCGCCAGGTGCAGCGCGGCGCGCAAAATGTGGCTCGAACCTGGCGCATGACCGAGGAAGTTTGCGACGCGCGGTGCGTGAGAGGCGAGACGCAGCCATTTGTCGATCTTTCCGAAGGCCTGGGCGAACAACGGGCGGCGGTTTGTCTCGTAGTAGTGCGACAGGAACTCGGCTTTGTACGTTGCCATGTCGACATTCGCCGGGCATTCCGACTTGCAGGCTTTGCACGCCAGACAAAGATCGAGCGCCTTCTTGACCTGTTCATCCTGCCATCCGCCGCGCACGATTTCCCCCTGGAGCAATTCGAAGAGCATGTGTGCGCGGCCACGCGTGCTGTGCTCTTCCTCGAGAGTCACCATGTAGCTTGGACACATCGAGCCCGTATCGTTTTTGCGGCACGCGCCGACGCCGATGCATCTCTGCGCGGCCTTCGCAAAGGAACCATGGTCTTCGGGGAATTTGAAATGGGTGGCGGGTTCAAGAGGCTTGTAGTCCGTGCCCAGGCGAAGGTTTTCCGTGGGCAAGTAGGGATCCACTACTTTGTGAGGATTCATTCCATTCGTGGGGTCCCAGGCGGACTTGAACTCGCCAAACGCTTTCATCAGTTCGGGACCGAACATTTTCGGAAGCAGGGCAGCCCGGGACTGGCCATCGCCATGCTCGCCGGAAAGCGAGCCGCCATAGGAGATTACCAGGTCGGCGGCGCGGTCGACGAATTCGCTGTATTTGCGGATCCCCTGTTCGCTTTCGAGGTCGAAGCTAACCCGCAGATGGACGCATCCGTGCCCAAAATGCCCGTAGAAAGCGCCTTGATAGTTGAACTCGTCGAGCAGCGCGCGAAGATCGCGGAGATAGGGGCCCAGCTTTTCAGGCGCGACGGCCGAGTCGTCCCAGCCGTCCCATTGGGGCGCCGCGCCGGGCGCAAAAGCGGACGCGCGCGGACCTGCTTCGCGAATCTGCCACACCGCCCGCGCTTCTGGTTTGGTGTAAAGCCGCGCCGTGGGTGCGCCCGGCACCCTCTTCAGGCGCTCCATGAGGCGGCGCGCGGTTTGTTGACATGGATCGGGATCGTCGGAACCGAATTCGACGAGCAGGTAGCCGCGGCCCTCGGGAAGAAGTTCGAGGTTGGGCGCACCTTTCCTCTCGAGGCCATCCACCATACTGCCTTCTAGTCCTTCGAGGCCGATGGGATGGAAATTCAGAATTTCGGTGACGTGGTCGGCCGCCAGGAAAGCGTCCTGGTAGCCAAGTCCGACGAGGGCGCGATGCGGAGGGCTGTGGATCAACTTGAGCTTTGCCTCCAGCACCGTGACGCAGGTGCCTTCGGTGCCGACCAGAGCGCGCGCAACGTGAAAGCCGCTCTCCGGAAGGAGCTCATCAAGGTTGTAGCCGGAGACGCGCCGCGGAATGCGGGGAAAACGCGCGCGAATGAGCGCGGCGTACCGGTCGCGGATGGTTCTCAATGCGGTATACATCTCGCCGCGGCGGCCGCCTTCGCGGACGATGCGATCCAATTCGCCATCGGAGGTGGCGCCGACGGTAATCTCGGTGCCGTCATACAGGAGAATCTGTAACTCCTCGACGTTGTCGACGGTTTTGCCGCCCAGCAGAGAATGTGTGCCGCAGGAATTGTTGCCGATCATCCCACCGATGGTGCAGCGATTGTGAGTCGAAGGATCCGGCGCGAAAGTCAGCTGGTGGGCTTCGGCTCGGTCGCGCAACGTATCGAGAACCACGCCAGGCTGGACGCGAGCGTATTTTTGCTCGACGTTGAGTTCCAGGATCTGATTCATGTACTTCGTGAAATCCAAAATGACGGCAACGTTGCAGGATTGTCCAGCCAGGCTCGTGCCTGCGCCTCGCGCAAGAACGGGAGCATGAAATTTCCTGCACGCCGCAACCGCCGCGGCTACGTCATGGGGGTCGCGCGGAACCACCAAGCCGATGGGGATCTGGCGGTAATTGGAAGCGTCAGACGCGTAAAGTGCGCGACTGCCGCGGTCGAAACGCACCTCGCCACGCACCGTGCGCTTGAGCTCGCGCTCCAGTTCCGATGCTTGCAAAAAGGAGTCGACCGGCTTCGCGTGCGAGCTAGGCGGCAGAGGCTCGATGGGATGTAAGGTGTTCACGGCCTTCATTTCCGAGAGAGACTGCGACTCACGCCGCGTCCGCCAGTCCTTTATCTGGCTTCATCCAAAATGCCAGGATCGATCCGAAGAGCAGAAGTCCGATGCTACCGAGGAACGGCAGCTCCCAATTTCCGGTCTTGTCAATCACATAGCCGAAGACGATTGGGGAGAGAATGGCCGCCAGAGCCGAGCCGGTATTCATCAGGCCGCTCGCGGAGCCGGAAAACTTCGGGGCGATGTCCATCGGAATAGCCCACATCGGGCCAATGGTGAACTCGGCGAAGAAAAATGCGAGGCTCAAACAGATGGCCGCTCCGGTGAGATTGTGCGTGAACACGATCGGCACCATGAAGGCGAGAGAGCAGAGAAATCCAATAACCACAAGATTGCGCCGCGCCTTGTCGCGGCTGTGAGTTTTCTCGAACACTCGATCGCTCATGATCCCGCCCAGCGTGTCGCCGACCACACCTGCGAAGAAAACTCCCGCCGAGAACAGCGCCGAGTTTTTCAGGTCGAGTTTGTAGCTGTGAAGAAAGAACTGGGGAATCCACGCCAGATAAAGCCAGAGGGTCCAGCCATAGCAGAAATAAACGATGGTCACCGGCAACATGCGGCGCCAGAGCATCAGCCAAGGCACCGGGTCTTTCTTTTTCTGGGCTCCTGTGGCATAGCGCGGCAGCGTTTCGAGTTCCTGCTGCGTAATAACCGGATGGTCGCCGGGATTATCGCGGAAGTACAAACCCCAGGCGATGGCCCAGGCCATGCTGACGATTCCGAGGATGACGAACGAGCCTCGCCAGGTAACCAATGCCATCAACCACACCACCAGCGGGGGCGTGATCGCATTGCCAAGCCGCGCGCAGGAGTGCGTAATGCCTTGGGCGAAGGCACGCTTGCCGGGCGGAGTCCAATCGCTCATGGCTCGCGTGGCCGTGGGAAAAGTGGCGCCTTCGCCGAACCCGAGCATCACTCGGGCGAAAATCATCGTCGCCAGGCTGGTCACCAAACCGGTAAACAGAGTCGCCGAGGCCCAGATCACCGCCGAGATTGTCAGCGCGCGCCGCGCGCCAAACCTGTCGCTCACCCATCCTCCGATGATCTGAAAAAGCAGGTAAGGGTAAGCGAACGCCGAAAAAACCAGACCGATCTGGGTATTGTTCAGGTGGAGTTCCTGTTTGAACGCGGCTGACGCGGTGCTCACGTTGACGCGGTCGATGTAGGTGATCCCGTACATCAGGCAAATCAAAATCAGCACGTTGGTTGTGGCGGAAAACACCTTGGGCCGGCGAGCAGCCGCGTTCACTTCCGCTTGCATTTGCAACCTCCCGATGTGCGCGATGTTGCTCTTGGGCCCGAAAGCGGTGATGGCGTCATTGGAGCGACCGAACAGATTCTCGGACTCTATCGGCGGGAGCAAGGGAATCGAGAGCGGCAGCAACACCGCCGTCTTTATGAGGCACGCCTGCGAGCCGAAGCCCCATTTCAACTCCGCTCAGCGTTGCGGCGAGCATCAGATCGTTGAAGCTGCCCAAGTGACCGATGCGAAAGACTTTTCCCGCGAGTTTGGAGAGGCCGGCGCCGAGAGACATGTCGAAATGTTCGAGGATGATCTTTCGCAGATCATCGGCGTTGTGTCCTTCAGGCATCAGGACAGCGGTGAGGGAGTTTGAGTACTCGCGGGAATCTTCACATAGGATTTCGAGTCCCCACGCGCGCACGGCTGCGCGGGCGGCTCCGCCGTGACGCTGGTGGCGGCGGAAGACGTTGGGCAGGCCTTCCTCATCGAGCAGGTGCAACGCCTCGCGTAAGCCAAACAGGAGGTTGCTGGCCGGCGTAAACGGGAAGAAGCCAGCGCGGTTTGACTCGAGCATTTGCTGCCAGTCCCAATACGATCTCGGCAACCTGGCGGATTTATTTGCCGCAAGAGCTTTTTCCGAGATGGCGTTGAAGCCCAGACCGGGCGGAAGCATAAGGCCTTTTTGCGAGCCGGCGACAGTGACGTCGACTCCCCATTCGTCGTGACGAAAATCGATGGAGGCCAGAGAGGAGACTGCGTCCACCATCAGCAGCGCGGGATGGCGGACGCTGTTCATGGCGCTGCGAATTTCCGACAGGCGGCTTGTGACGCCGGTGGAGGTTTCATTGTGAACCACCACAACGGCCTTGAAGGTGTGGTTTTTATCCGCACCCAAGCGCGCTTCGACATCGGCGGGCCTGGCGCCGTGCCGCCAGTTGCCGGGAACGTACTCAACCTGAACGCCAAAATTTTCGGCAACCTGACGCCAGAGCTGCGAGAAGTGGCCCGTCTCGAACAGGAGCACGCGGTCACCCGGCGAAAGCGTGTTGACGATGGCCGCCTCCCAGGCTCCAGTGCCCGAGCCGGGGTAGATCACGACGTGGCCGCGCGTCTGGAAAATCGGGCGGAGGCCTTCGAGGACTTCCGTGGCGAGTTTTGCGAACTGGGGGCCGCGGTGGTCGCTGACGGGTTGGTCGATGGCCCGCAGAACGCGGTCGGGAACGTTTGTCGGTCCCGGGATTTGAAGAAAGTGGCGGCCGCTGTGAATCATCGGACTCCGTCGGAAAAGCGGCAAAGGTTAGGGGCAACTGCGAGAGGGAGTCTACATCAGTTTGACCCGCGCGGCGAACGAAGGGCGGTTCCCCTGGCGCTGCTCGGATTTTAGAGCACGACCCGGCCCCGGCGCTCCCGCGACGCGCCTAGTGATTTTGCAGGGGTTCGGTGCGTTTCGAATCGCGCCGTGTTGCGATTCGAAATGCTCGGAGTGAAAAGCGAGCATCGCCCGAGAGGCCGCTACGCTGACTCGGGTCGATCGTCGATCCATATCAGAAGGACAGTTTTATGGCAAATTGAATCTGGCGCGCCGGGAAAGCCTGCAGTATCTGTCCAAAGAAGGGGTCGAGGACGTTGCACGATTCGACCCCATTGCTGGCAGGGCGGCAATTCTGCTGATTCTTAAAATTAGCGTTAACGAAGTTCGTGAAATTTCCTGTGGGATCGGCAAAAAACTCGCCCACCTGACTGTAGGGGAGACGGAAGTTGGCGTTGTTGAAGACGTTGAAGAATTCCACCTTGAACTGCAGATTGGCGCGCCCATCCTTTCCCAGGCGCGTGTCCTTAAGAATCGAAAAATCGAAGTTGATGTACTTGGGACCTGCGAAGGTGTTCCGTCCGAGGTTACCGGGCTCGAGTAGGGTTGTCGGAGTGAAATCGAAAGCGCCGAGGGGAATTGCGTTTTGTGGATTGTTGTCCTCGATGTGCACGGGCCCTTTGACATTAGGACGCAACGGTGCGCCAAGGACATCGGCGAACACGGTGAACGGCTGGCCTGACTGCAGCGTAGTGATCCCCGCGAGTTGCCATCCCGTGCCAATCCGAGGAGCCCAACGAGGCACCGAATAGATGTACTCGATCACGCCGCGGTGGCGAATATCAAAGTCAGAAAGTCCTCGTTCGCCGGCGAGATTGCTGGAATCCTGCGGGAGGCGCGGCCGCGTGGTGGTGATGGGAAGATTTCCTTCGAGACTAAGAGTGGGACTGATGTTGTTGGCGCCGGCCAATTCGTTGGGGTTAATGACAGAGTTGGATACGATAAAGTCCGCAATCAACGGTGAGAGAAGAAATACTTGAGGCTGCAGACCGGAGGCGTCGTCGATGGATTTCGCCCATTGATAGAACGTGTGCAGTTGGAGTCCATGGAAATTTCGCGAATCAAAGCGAATCTGCAACGAATTAAACGTCGAGTTCGCCGTATTTTGCTGGTTGACGATGCCGGTGAACAGGAACGGATTTTGAGCGAAATTCAGGCAGGCGTTGGAAGCAGAGAAGAACTGAGCCAACGTGCACTCGCTCAGAGCCGCGAGTTGGGGCAGTTTGTGGCCCGAAGAGCCTACGTACGCCACCTCAAAAACGCCCTTTCCTCCGACTTGCTGCTGTATCCCCAAATGATATTGGTTGACGTAGGGAGTCTTATTGTGCGAGTCAATGGCCGTGATGGAATAAGGAAATCGGAACCAGTCGGACGTTGAATTTGGATTGGAGGACGTCGTCACGCATCCGCCGGTGCCAGCCACAAGTTGCGGACTGCAGGCCGAAAAGGTATCGGCGAGCGCGAAACCATTTACGGTGGTGCCTGCCGGCCCCCCCGAGTTAAAGAACCCGAAATTCTGCTGGATAAAGGGAGGGTTCAGCAACATGTTGACGGAAGGCTCGAGCGCCTGCTGGTCAAACATCAAGGCATATCCCCCGCGCAGGACCGTCCGTCCGTTGCTCCAAGGATCCCAGGCAAAGCCAATCCGCGGGCCCCAATTGTTGTAGTCGGTGTTGTAGCCGGCGCGAGGAGCGCGCCGAGCTGCTGTCCCTATGACATTACCCAGGGGATCAAACTCTGTGGTCGAGTCGCCCTGGATCAAGGCACCTTGGGTTCCAAGGTTCGGGTAAAAGTTCACCAGGCGATTATCGAGCTCCGTAGGCGCGGTGTTGACCTCGTAACGAACGCCGTAATTCACGGTGAAATTGTGCCGGACGCGCCACTGATCCTGGACGTACCAATCGATGGAATGAGTTGTGAACTTTCGCTCAAAAGTATTCCCGAATTGAGCGCACGGCTCGGCAAAGACGGTAGCGAAGGATGGCAGGGACTGCGGGCAAATGCGTGGGATGGAGGCGATATCCGGCTCACCAGATCTAGCCACAAATTCCCCGGAAAAGAATCCGAGGACGCCGCGGGCCGCCGCGTCATTGTTAACGTTCAAGCGGACATACCGGTACTCTGCGCCAAATTTCCAGCCATGACGCCCACGGGTGAAGCTCAGGTTATCCGCGACAGACCACACGTTGTCAGATCGATCGCTCGGGGTCGCCGGATTCGTCCCGAGTGTGCTGAAGGGACCAAATTGGCTAAATGTTCCACCGACGATGATCGTGGGCAAGCCTCGATTGGTAAAATCCACGTTCTGAAAGCCGAGCGTTGTGGGGTCGATCCCAGCGTCTTGCGCCGAAGTGGTGAGCCGGAAGCGATTCCATCCCGCGCGGAACTCGTTGGTCATCCGAGGCGACAACTGCTGGATCAAGTTATAACTGAAATTTTGGTTGCGTCCATTCACCAGCGTTCCGTTGCCAGGGTACGCCGGAGAGGCGGGAATATCGCCGCCCTGAAGCTGGTTAATCCGCTGGATGTTGTGTTTGAAGCTCATGCTTGTCCGATCGCTTTTTCGCCAATCAATTCTTTCCAGGAAGTTATCGCTATCGGTGCGGTTCGCGGCTTGTCCGACAGCGAAGGCGCCAGAACCGATCGGCAACCCATTCGGGTTGGTGGAATCGAAGGCGAGAAAGCCAGTCGGATTTGTGAACGGAGTAGCCGGCACGTTCGGAGCAGGATAAAGGTTGTAAAGCGCCAGCGCAGTCGGGTCGCAAGGACTTCCGTTGAAGGCCGCGCAGGCCGTCGCGGAGCGGAAGGTTGTGCCTGGTACCTGCTCGAATGTCGGCAGGGGATTCGCGAGGCGAAAGCTTTCCCAGTTGAAGAAGCCGAACAACTTATCCTTCACCAGTGCGCCGCCGACATTGCCGCCGAACTGATTCTGGTTCACACGAGGATTGTGCAAGTTGAAGAGCGGCGCCAAGGTGGGGTCGCTAAACGGATTTGCGCCCGGAATGCTGACTTGAATTTCCCGAGCGTATTGATCAAAAGTGCCGCCGCTAAAGGCGGAAAAGAAGTTTCCGGCGCTGAGGGCGGAGTTGCGGTTGAACTCAAACAGCTCGCCGTGGAAGGCGTTGTTGCCGCTGCGGCTAACCAGGTTGATCTGGGCGCCGCCGCTGCGGCCGAACTCTGCGTTTTCCGTCGAGGTCTGGACGCGGAATTCCTGGAGGGCCTCGACAATCTGGAATGGCAGCGATTGATTGAGGGTGTAGTCGTTGTTGTCGGCGCCGTCGAGCAAGAAGTTGTTCTGGTCACCGCGGGCGCCGTCGACCGACAGTGACGCGCCTTGCAGTACCGATCCCTGCGCGACCGGATAGGTGCCGGGGACCAGCAGCGCCAAGTCGATGAAGTCCCGGTTTACCAGTGGCAGGGTGTGAACCGAGCGGCTATCGATTACTCCCCCCTGCGAACTGTTCAAGAGATCGAGCGAAACCGACGGTGCTTTCGAAGTTCGCCGGGGAGCTGGGGCCGGAGCGGGCGTCTGCGCCTGGGAAGGAGCTTGCCCTGCGACCGGCGGGTTTGCCTGGGCCGGCGGGTTTGCCGGGACCGCCTCCAGGAGGAAAGGAGGCAACACGAGCTTCTCCTCGTCCACTTGCACGATGATATTGGTCAGAACGGAGGGCAAGAATCCGCCCTTCTCGACGGAGATGACGTAGTTCTCGGCGGGCGGAACGTTGGTAAAGGTGTAGGTGCCGTCGGGTCCGGTGGTCTGTGTTTGCGAGAAGCCGATGCTGGCGTTGATCAAACGAACTGTGGCTCCGGGAACTTTGGCTCCGGAGGCATAGACATAGCCGGTGATGGTGGCGTTCTGCGTCCCTGCCCAGGCGGGAAGGCTTATCACACCAATAATCAGAACAAGAATGAGGGAACGGCGGTACGTCCTCATCAATTCGCTCCTTCGCAAACCGTGCTTTTAAGACACCCTGAGGAAATTCACGAACGGGCGAATGCTACTGAACGGGGCATTAGCTGTCAAACCAATTTTTGCTATTACAACAGAAGAGTTACTGCTAGTTTGCGCTGGTGCTCTGGGTGTAGAGAGAAAGGATTTTCGGCGAGACGTACTGTTTGGGCGGCTGAAACTGGCGTGAGTCTTTTTTCAAGGCGCGAAAGTCCGCCATGGCCAGATCCTTCTGCTGCGCATCGCGCTCGCCCGAAAGGAAGTAGCGCGAGGCGCGAGTCGCTCCGCGAAAGAAGTAGGCCAGGGCGATCTTGCTCCCGTGATTTGCGACGTACACGCCCAACTGCTGCTCCGCCTGGTCGTATTTCCCTGCAAAGTAAGCGGCGAGCCCCAAACGCAAGGGCTCCTGGTCCGCCATTTCCTGAGCCGTTTTTAGCATGGACGGAACCTCATGATTCGCTGGATCCAGCATTTCGGCTGTCTTGAGCTTGTCAACCGCAGCAGCATACTGCTGTGCGCTCAGGTCTGCGCGAGCTTCCACGATGAGTTGTTGCGCAACCTGCTTGGGATCTTTTCCGCCCTCGATGAGTGTTTTCTTGGTGTTCTCGCGTGCTGTGGCCTCCTCCTTGAGTGCCGCGTCAATTCGAGGGATGTAGGACTGAGCTTCGCCGGCATGGGGGCTACCCTTCTGAATCAAAGCCTGGAAGCGAGTCCTGGCATCCGCATAGCGCTTGTCATTAAAAGTTCTGACAGCCTGATTGAAGGCTTCCTGATCGCTCTCGGTCTCCTTCTTTCGCGCCTCCTCCTCCCGGCGCTGTTTGATGCGCTGAAGGTAGGAGCGGGCATCGTCTGCCCGCGCACCCTTTGCCTGTTCGATTTGGCCGAATTGGCTGGCAGCCTCGTTGTCCCGTCCCTGGTTGAATAGTTGAACGGCTTGCTGGTAGAGAGTTTCCTCTCGCGACCGAGATTCGATTTGCTTCAGATCGTCGTCAATTTCGAGGCGGTACTTGGGGTGCTTTAGGACCAGAGTGCGGGCCTGTAGTAGTTTTTGCTTGGCTTCATCCAATTGTCCCTGTTTGAAAAGCTCGACCCCCTGTTTGTAGAGCTTCTCTTCTTGCTGGTAAGTTGCCTTCGCGGCATCGCACGCCGGGTTCAGGTAAGTATGGATGTTCTTGTAACCTGGGCTTTCGGCCTCGATTTGCTTTAGGGCGTCGCAGGCGTCTTCCATCTTCGCTTCATTGAAGAATTGGATCGCTTTTTGATAGCGGTCTTCGAGCGTCTGCTGGGCAGAAGCGGTGAAAGCGAAAATTGCCACGGCCGCGGCGAGCCCGGACAGGATCGGTCCAAGCCGCTCAATACGCCGCGAGGACCTTTTGTACAAGATCATCAATCTTTACCTCGGGGAAAACGCAACTGTACGCGGACACCGAGCCTCCTTCTACGGAGGCTTCCACTTTGCAGCTGCTTTTGCCATTTTTCAATTCAATGACGTAGCGACCGGGAGGGAGCGCTACCTCTAGCGGTGTCTGGCCGGTGATGTTCAGGTGCTCGCCTTTGGCATTGCTCACGTTGGCGACTTCGCCCCACGGCGCGGCCGTGAGCTGGACAAAGCCGGGAGAGGCGCTGCGGCCCCTTAGGTACCAGGTCCCCACGCCGGCGACAGCCAAAACCGCGATCACTAACACCGACACGAGTGGAATCCGCTTACTCTTGGTGGCGGTAGGAACAAAGACGGCTTTCGTTGGACGCTTCGGCCGCTGTTTTCCCGAAACGCTCAAGTCCAGCAGCGGCACGCTCGCTTCACGTTGGCGGCGTTCGACGTCCTGCCGGAGCGATTTCGCCCGTGCCGCCAATTCGGCCGATCCTGCTGGTTCCCACTCCACCGAATTCAGCAACTCATTAGCCCGCGCGTATTCCATGCGTCCGTAGGCCACTTGTGCTTCTTCGAGAGTTTTGCCCAAATGGTAGCGCTGCAACCGCAGGTCTTCTTCCTTTACACGCTCCCGCAGCGCCAACAGCGCGGATTCGTCCGGATAGGCCTTCAGTGCTTGTCCCAGCAGCGATTCGGCCGCGCTGATATCCTCTGCGGCCAGGCATTTATCGATTTGCGCGGTGGCCGTCCGGACGAAGTTGTCGCGATCAACGCGCTGCCGACATTGGGAATACACGCGCTGGAATTCTTCGTCTTTGAAATACACCTTGGGAGCGGGCTCGAACAGCGCCAGTGCCTTGGCAGCTTCACCCGACCCGAGCAACCCGAGCGCGCCGGCAACGATCTCTTTGCGCCGCTTGGCAAACTCTTCCCGCTGCTCGCGGGCGCTGGCGAGGAGCGTTTCGATCTCGCTGCTCTTCAACTCCTTTTGACCGCGCTCAAGAACCTGCACGGCTTCGTCATATTGGTGTTCGCGCAGGTGCGTTCGTGCGCGGGACAACACGCTATGAGTGCGTTCCTGCCGTTGTTGTTCCGCCTGGCGTTCGCGCACGAATTGAAGCAGCTCGACTAGTTCGGCGGATTGCCCGCTCTGGCTCAAGCTTTTTTCCAGGATCTCGATCGCCGCGTCGAAGTTCTTGGCATGAACCTGTTCGTTTGCCTTATGGATGGCTTCCCGGCGCACCGCTTCGCGCGCGCTTTGTTCGTGGGTCTCTTGCACGGACTTCAGGTACGAAGACAAACGGGGATCATCAGGAATTTGCTGGACGGCACGCTCGAGCACGGCCAAAGCCGATGAGAATTGGTTTTTTTGAACGAAGTCGCGCGCGGCCTGCAGCTGCTCATCCACATAGCTGCGTTTCTTGTGAACCTCCATTCGGCGGACGATTTGGGAGTGCATCCTCAATACTTGGGGATCGTCCTCAAATTCGCGAAGCGCCTGATCGGCTGCCGCGAGCGCCTGATCCAGGTTTCCACGACCGAGGTTTTCCTCGATTTCAGCCAACCGCTTGACCAACAGTTTCCGGCGATCTTCCTTCTCCTCGCTACTTCGCACCAGCTGGATCATGGCCTCGACTTCGATGTTGAGCGGATCGAGTTCCCGGGCGCGCTCGAGCAGTTCGAGTGCTTTCTTGACGCTCTTCTCTGCGAGCTGAGCGCGCGCCCCCTCTAAAAATTGGCGGACCTGGCGATGCCGTTCCTGCTCAGCAAACTCCTTGCCAACCGACTGGATCAACATCCGCGCCGTGGTGTTTCGCGGGTCGAGGTCGAGAACGGCTTCCAGTTCTATTTTTGCCTTTTGGAAATCGGCTTCCGCGGCGAGTTTATCGGCACGTTCGAGATGCCGCCGGATTTTAGCGGATCGGTCCCGCTGCTCGACGGCCGACTTCTTTAGCTCGAGCGCCTCTTCGTGGCGCGGTTCGAGCCGGAGCACTTCATCGAGCAGCACCATGGCGTCCTCGTACTGTTCCGCTTGGAGCGCTTCCTTGGCCTGGACAACATTGCCTTCCACTTTCTGGACTCGCTGGCGGCTTTGCATGCGCTCCCGCACTTCGGCGAGGAGGTTCTGCGCTACCTGATGATTGCTATCGATCTCCAGGACCTTCTGTAGGGACTCCTTGGCGACGGTAAAATTTCCGACTTGCAAAGAGTGTTTGCCTTGTTCGAGATAGACGTCCATGGTGTTGCGCTTCAAGGCGTCAGCGATGCGTTGCAGGTCAAACGCCATTTCCTCGGCAGACTGAAAGCGCTCTTCACGATCCTTTGCTAAAGCGCGCAGGACGATCTGCTCCAACGCGGGTGGACACTGCGGGAAGTATTCTTTGATGTCTTGCGGTGCATCCTTCAGAATCTTGAACAGGATGGACGGAACATCGTCGCCGGTGAACGGAACCTGGTAGGCAAGCAGTTCGTAGAGCACGACGCCCAGAGAAAACACATCGGAACGCGCGTCTACCGTCTGGCCCTGCACCTGTTCTGGAGACATATACATCACCGTGCCGAGCACGTCTCCGGTTCGGGTCATCGAGGAAACGCCGACTCGAGCGATCCCGAAATCCACGATTTTGATCTGCCCGGTTGTAAGCACAACGATGTTCGCCGGCTTTACATCACGGTGAACCACGCCGTGTTGATGGGCGTAGTCCAGGCCCTTGCAGGTGTCTAAGACGATTTGGATTTTCTTGAGGATTGGCACTTCCCTGCGCTCGGAGATCATCTTCGCCAGATTCTCGCCTTCGAGAAATTCCATGGCGATGTAGGGAAGACCGTTCGCTTCATCAATTTCGTAGATCGTGACGATATTGGGATGGGTTAGCTTGGCGGCCGCTTGGGCCTCGCGGTAGAATCTTTTCAGGAGGTTGGGATTGCTGGCAACTTCGGCATTCGTGGTCTTTAGTGCGACAAGCCGGCCCAGACGAGGATCTTCCGCGCGGTACACGACACCCATCGCGCCGCTGCCGAGTTCGCCACGAATCTCATATTTGCCAAGTTTGGCCAGCATAGCGGGCCGGGAAACCTCGCTTAGCCGAGGATCACAGTTCTTGCAAACCCCGACGCAATTCGATCGATGATCTCATCTGCCGTTTCCGGCTCAGGGGCGCCGGTCAGTGGGGCGTTCCGCAACCACCCGCAACATCTGCCGCCCCATCTTCAGAGTATCGCCTTCGCGTGCCAGCGCACGCTTGCGAATACGTGCGAAGGTACCGTTCGTACTCCCCAAATCCTCCAGCACATACTTATCTTGTTGGACTCGGATCTGGGCGTGAATCGTCGAAAGATACGGATCATCCGGAAATGTGTGTGTCCCCTTCGAGCGTCCAAACGAAATCTCGCCATTGCGGAGTTCGTACCGTCCCATTTCTTCATCCTTGGAATTCAACCGCAGAAGCGCCGGCCCGGGATTTTCCGGTTCCGCAGCCAGTATGGCGGTACGGTCCGGAGAAAAGTTCATCGCAGGCAAAGCCTGGCCATGCTCGACAAAACGCAGGCGCTGGCGTCCGATTTGAAAAACGTCGCCATCCTTCAATCGGTAGGGTTCTCGAACCCAAAGATACACACCCTCAGGGCTCCCCAAATCCTCGACATAGACGCCCTCGCCGAGTTGAGTAAAACGGGCATGCTTGGCCGCCACCAACGGATCATCGGTCAACGGGATCTCACCTTTCTGCCCGGCGACAACCCCCGGCTGATCGAGCGGAAAGCGCTCGCCCAACGAGCCATCCGGGCCGACGCGCGCCAACGCGAAGCGCAGGCCAACGGCAGGCGGCTCCGCCACTTCTTCGGCGCTAAGCAGAACTGTCTTGTCAAGACTGGCTGCGGGTTTCCGATGAACGCCGGGTCGTGGCGCCGCAACACCCCCACGACCGGGCCCGAGCGCGTCCGCCAGGCCAGTGTGCAGCCCCGTCGCGATAAACAACTGCTCTTTCGAAGGACGTGGGGGAGCAGGTCCCGCCGATTCTCCCGGTTTCCACACAACATTATACAAATCCAGTTTGCCTGATTTGCCCTTTAAATCTACTCCCGATGCCTTCTTCTTAACGGGAAGATCCGCCAGGTGCTGAATCTTTTCGTACACGGACGGCGAGATGGTAATCTCATCCGCGTCGGTGGCCCCTTCGATGCGGGCGGTCACATTCACGACGTCGCCGAAGACGTCGTTGCCTTTCAAAAGAGCCAGACCGAGGTTGATCGCGACTCGAACATGGATTTGATCGTTAGGCCTCCGGTCGCGATTGCGCTCCGCGAGGCTGCACTGCATCTCGATCGCCGAGCGCACCGCTTGTTCGACATCGCAGTATCGCGCCAGAATCGCGTCACCAATGGTCTTGATGACGGTGCCTTCGTACTCCTCAACAATCGGGATCAGCAGGTCCAGAGCCTTCTGTACCATGACCAATCCGGCGACGTCACCGTGTTCGTCGTAAAAACGGGTCGATCCAACGATATCCACGAACAGAACGGTAACGATCTCCTTACAGCGCTCGAGTTCCACATCGAGGCGCGCGCGCTCGCGAATCAGCTCTTCGAGCCTGTTGGACGAGGTGTCTTTCATGACTGTTTTGGCCTGTCGGCCCAATCGTACACCTGAGTTCCTGCCGGTGCTACTCCTGGTTCCACTCTTGTACCGGCGGTTTACGGGGAATTCCAGGCTCCCACAGATCGAATCAGATTGGAGGCAGTTTCCGGCGAACCTAGTCAGCCGAACGGCTAGCGACGGGTTTCTGGTTTCCCGGCATTCCTGAAGTTGAACTACCAGACCCTGACCGATCCACCTCGGGGATTATAACCCAGCCATTCGGGATGCGCGGCGTCGCGAATCGAAGGTCGGCGAAGCCTTAAAAGGATCGCAGTTGCCCTCTGCTGCCACCTGCGCCGTTTTGCTGAGGATTCGAGCCATGATCACGACAGAGGTCGGCACGATTTTGTCGATACTTATCGCGCCAGTGGGAGTTGAATCCGAAAAGAAGAACCTTGGGAGATCGCGCTTTCAACGCCGATGTCTCCTCCGTGACTCTGGGCAATCCAGCGGGCGATGGCCAGCCCCAGGCCGCTTCCTCCGTTCTCCCGGGACCGCGAGCGATCGGCTTGGTAGAACCGCTCGAAGATATGCGAAATATCCTCTTTTGCGATGCCGACTCCGGTATCGCGGATTTCCGCAATGCCAATTCCGTCGCGGGATGTGAGCTGAACGTCGATTCGTCCACCTGACGGCGTGTACTTCACGGCATTCTCCAGAAAAATCAAGAAGAGCCGCTCGAGCGCTGCTGGATCGCCTTCGACCCAGAGAGGTTCATCCGGCAGACGCTCCGCGGTGGTCAGCTGCTTTGCTGCGGCGAGAACGCGCGCCTGGCGGCAGGCCTTTTCCAAAGTTTCGTTGAGGTTCGTGCGAACCAGCTTCAAGGCCGAGACGCCCGAGTCGGCGCGGGCCATTTCCAATAGCTGATCGATCAGATGTGAAAGTATTTCCGTCTCGTGAAGGATTTGCGACAGGGCATCCCGATATTCCATCTCCGACCGAGGCTTGCGCAAGGTGATTTCAGCGCTGGTGCGCATCACGGACACGGGAGTCCGCAACTCGTGAGAAGCATCTGCGGTGAACTGGACCATGCGCCGGACGGAGGCACCGAGTCGTTCCAGCATGTCATTTAATGTCCCGGCCAGCCTTTCCAACTCGTCTCCCGTCCGGGGCACGGCGATGCGTTCGGCGAGACTCGTGACGCCGATCCTTCGAGAGGCGCTGATCATCTCATCGACCGGAGCCAGCGCGCGGCGGCTCATCCAATAGCCGCCCAACGCGGCAAGCACGAGGAACAGCGGAGCAATCGAGTACATCACCATGCGAAAACCGTCAATCGCTCGATCAAAGTCCTCCGTATAAACGGCCACCTCCACCGGGTAGCGGTTCCCGCTTACTTCGATGGTGTCACGCACAACGCGGAACTTTGCGCCATGGAACTTCTTCGTGAACGGCCTGAAGCCGCCGGCGCCTTGGTCCGCCGCGCTGGACGATTCCATCCCTGGAGAAGCGTATAACTCGCGCCCGGTGGCATCCGCTACTCGCACTCGGCCCCCGCCACCTTGCCCCGCATCGAATTCGCCCAATTCATCTTGGAGCTCCGCCTCACCCTGCGGAGCAGACTTTGCGATGATGACATGAAGCCCGTCGAGCCTTTGACGAAGCCCGGCATCAACCGCGACTTGAATGCTGCGACGCATGGCGAAGTAGGCAAAGCCGCCAAAAACGCCGAGCGAAAGCGCCAATATCAGCGAATACCAAGCCGTGAGTCGCACGCGAATCGAAAGAGCTTTCATTCCTCTGGCGCCTGCTTCACACAGTATCCAAATCCTCGCACCGTTTGGATCAGCTTCGATTTGTGATCCCGGTCCACTTTCGTTCTTAGGAGGCGCACAAACGCATCGAGCGTGTTCTCCTCGACCTCGGCTTCGAGTCCCCAAACGGCTTCTACGATCGCCTGGCGAGAAGCAACGCGTCCGGAGCGACGAACCAGAAATTCGAGCAGCCGGTACTCGGTTGGAGTCAACCGGACTTCATTCCCGCCGCGGAACACTTGTCTGCTGGCCGCGTCCAGACTCAAATCGGCAATTTCTAAGCGCTTGCCGCGCGGCGCCACTTTGGAACGGCGAGCCAGCGCTCTGAGTCTTGCCAGAAATTCTGTGAAGGAAAAAGGTTTCGTGAGGTAATCGTCTGCTCCGGCATCGAGCGCTTTCACGATGTCCGGCACCGCATCTCGAGCCGTGAGCATGAGAATGGGACTGGCGTTGCCGGCTCTGCGCAATCGATGCGTTACTTCGAGTCCATCCATTGCCGGGAGCATCCAATCGAGTACCACTACATCAAACTCGTAAGTTTTCGCAACTTCGAGGCCTGTTTGGCCGTCATGCGCCACGCTGACGACTTGATTCTCCTCCTCCAGCCCCTTTTTCAGGAGTCCGGCCATGCTTCGGTCGTCTTCGATGATCAGCACGCGCATCGTTCGACCCTCGCGGCGCCTTGCTTCGCTCCGCTGGAATATATATGAAAAAGAGATCGATCACGCTGGTTAGTTCTAAGCGGAATGATGAGTCTCGCGTGTTGCCGGCGTCAGATAAAATTGCACGGCGGGTGTGATGAGCAACGACAACACCATCGAAATCAGAATGCCCCCGATCACTGCAATTGCCAGGGGCTGCAGCATCTGAGATCCCGCTCCCCACGCCAGCGCAAGAGGCACCATTCCTGCGACCGCCGCCATCGCCGTCATCACGATCGGCCGAAGCCGGCGTCGTCCGGCTTGAACCAAAGCCTCTTCGGGCGTAAATCCGACGGAGAGGAACTTTTCGTTCGCGTCGAGGAGCAGGATGCCGTTCTTAGCGACGATGCCTACCACCATAATCAAGCCCATGAAAGAAGACACGTTGAAAGTCGTGCGCGTGATGAGAAGCGCCAGGAACACTCCGGAGCTGGAGAGAATTGCAGAGGAAAGTATCGCAATAGGCGCTGCGAAAGTTCGAAATTCGAAAAGTAAAACCAGGAAAATCAAGACCAGCGCCAGCAACAGTACGACGACCAAGTCGTGAAACGATTTCTGCTGCTCTTGATACGTTCCGCCATACTCCACCCGAATCGACGGGGGCAAGCGCATGGCGGCGATTCGCTTTTGTACGGCCGCCACCCCGGAGCCGAGATCAAGTCCCTCGAGGCGTGCGGTAACTTCGACATCGCGCTGCAGATTTTCGCGGCGAATCTCGGTTTGCCCGGCTATCTCGGTCACCTTGGCCAGGGAGCCCAAAGTTGCGGTTCCTCCCGCCGCGTTGACCAGCAGGGTATTGCTCATGGCCTCGAGCGAGGCTCGATTTGCTTGGGGGAATCGCACTCGCAGCGTATAGGGTCGATCGCTGATAATCACCGGTGTGGTCGCCGGTTCACCGTCTACCATTGCCGAAGCAGCGATGGCTAGCTGGTCAGCCGTGAAACCTGCCTTCGCAGCTGCTTGTGGGTTCACCGTGAACACCACCGCGGGTCCGCTGGTGGTGTTCTCGATGCCGTCCTGCACGTCGACGACCGGCTTTTTGTTGCCGATCGAGATACTGCCGATGGCCTCCGCCACTCGTGGCGCCCAGGCAGCAAGCAGATTCGGGTCCGGCGAAAACAGCTTCACTACGATCGGCTGTGGAGCGCCCGTCAGGTCGCCGATCATGTCCTGAAGCAACTGAATGAAATCGGTATCAAGCGTCGGCTCCGCCGTTTTCACCTTCGTGCGGATTTCGTCGATAATTTCGTCGATGGTGCGGCTGCGCTTTCGCTTCAACTTCACGGATAGGTCGCCCGTATTGGGTTCGGTAACCGCAGCAAGACCGAGTTGCAATCCGGTTCGTCGTGAAGCGCCTTCGATTTCCGGTACGCCGCGAATTATTTTTTCCACG
>Ga0307475_10000135_pt1 | contig 41855 bp, 34 predicted proteins | sample atmos_gasesECM1C_FD_203317 | JGI IMG/M metagenome (GOLD analysis project Ga0307475, IMG submission 203317) | Hardwood forest soil microbial communities from Morgan-Monroe State Forest, Indiana, United States - atmos_gasesECM1C_515 | ecosystem: Environmental > Terrestrial > Soil > Temperate... | reverse complement strand
CCGCTGAGTGGGCGAGCGCGGTGACTTTTTCCACGAAGTCGCGGATCGGTTTGGAGAACAGCGCCACTTCGTCCGCCGGGACCGCGCGGTTGTAGTTTTCCGATGCGTCGTGCAGCGAAGGATCGGACAGCAGGAAGTGAGTGATCATCGGCAGGCCCCAACGCGATACCTGCACCTCCGGCGCGTGCCCGTAGAGCGATGCGGTGGCCCAGGCGTGCACCGCACCTCGTCCGATCAGGCTGCTGGGAACCTCGAGGACGATGGCGGTGACATTGTTGCCGGCGAAGAAATTCTGGCGATTCTGGAACACCTCCGGGGCAAACCGGTTTTCGGACCACAGAGCTTTTCTGAAGGCACCGAAACCGGCGCCATCGCTGGCGAACAGATCGGGAGCGAGGCCTGCGTGCGCCAGGCAGCCCTGATCCGCTTTCACGACACGTCCCGTATTCCCGGAAATGATGAGTTCGCCCGCGGCACCCTTCAGAGCGTCCGCTCCGGTGGCGCGCCGGACCGCGAAGGTCTGAACGTGCCGGTGCTCGCCGCCATCGGCGTGAGCGGGCGCGCCGAACTGGACCTTGAAGGTGACGTCTTCGCGAAGATCGCGATCCGTGTCGAAGCGAAAGGCGTAGAGACCTTCGTCGCGGAAGGTGTCTGGCGCGCCGACGCCGGCGTTCGGATTCACAGTCAAAGCCATGACGGTTGTGCCCGGGCGGCCGCGAAACAAGTAGAAGTCGCAGATGTTGATGCGGGGGTCTTCTTTTGCAGTAGGCGTATCGAAATGATGCGACATGGGGAATCTTCTCCTAAAGGGTTAGATGCGAGGCCAAAAGGTCGATCGCTCGGATGCGGGGCCGATGGGGCGATCAACCTTGACATTCTCAACTTCATCGGAAGATTTTTCAAGTTTGGCGGGAACGAAGCAATTCCCAAGTCCTTCCATGAGAAGGCCGGTGCGAGTCAAGACGTTTTTGTTTTTACTCCTGCGGATTCTTTGCCTTCGAGCCGCCTCTGTCGCCATCCTCCATCCGCAGTCTGTGATGAGCGATTTTTCGCTCGCTGCAAGGTGGGCGTACTCAATTTTGTCCTCGGTATGTACAAGACCATACGGCCTTTGTCCGCTTCGACCGAGCCTCTGGCCAATCTGCAATCCTTGTACAGCCGTCGCGATTGGTTGCGGATCGAATTGCCTAGGTAAGCCAGAAGTGAAAGTCACTGGCTCCCGACGGAACGCTATGCACTGGCGCAACACGGGGCCTCTTGCTGAGGGCTAAGATAATCGCTGGCAAATTGGTTCCGGTCGGCAAAGAAACTGATCGGCGCTGGGAACAAGGGGAAGACCCGAGCATGCTGGATTCTCAAGTCTATGTGTATGAGAAGCAGAGAAAAATGGTTGTTGCTGACGCTTCGGAGAGAAAAAGTTGGTCCGCCATCGGCGTTAGGCGCTTGATGAGAGAAACAAAGGTAAGCCAAGGAGCAGTCTCCAACGCAATCAAGGGCAAACCAGTTCGTCGTCAAACCCTCTCGATCATCAGACAAGCAGCAGCCAAGATACAACGTGAGTTAAACCGTACGAGCTAATCGGACATTTGGGTCCTGGTACGGCAATCCGGCTTACCAAGAGCGATCACACCTGCAGCAGAGATCGGGGCGGCACGATACTATGGTCGTGAAAACGTCGATACGCAGGAACCACTGTGGTTCTCATCGCCGTGTTTGTTCCCTTACTCAGGTTCCTTGATTGGGACCCCGAATTCGTTAACTACGTGACACTCGAAATAGTCCGCGGAGATCGGCTGCTTGGGAAATTCAGTGTCAGCAATCGCGCAAATTGCTTTGTACGCTTCCTTAGCAGATGCGTACTCTTGATATGCGATAACTTCGTCCCAAAGCAGTTTGTCACCACCCACGGGCCGAGCACAAATGATTGCGTAACCGGTCGCCTTTCGCCGCTCTGCGAGGGAGTGGTCGTAATAATCGCCCCGGTAGACTCGCCACGACTGGGCCTTTGTCAGCCATTCAAACCGCCCAATCATTTTCTCGTTCGCACGCGGCTTAATTCCCTTCGTCGGAAGAAATCTAGTTGTAATAAATTCCCACAACCCTAGCTGATAATCCGGGTCTTCCTTCGCCTTCGAGCGCACACAATCGAAGAGGTCAAAATCTCCTTCCTGGATGTACGGCTGGAGGCGTTCGAGTTCCTCGACAGTCAGGAGCTGGAACGGATACACATAGAAAGGTTCAACAGGTGGGCGAATTTTGAGTCGCTTCAGGCCCGTGGTGAATTCGGTCGCCAACGTTCTAGCTAGCCCCCCGAATCTAAAAATTGGCTCGTGCACGATCACAATTGGGAGTATGCGGCGGATGCGGCCCGAGGGTATCTGGCTCGATTCGCGCCGATGCTCAGCGGAAAGAATGTGCTCAATGTTTCTAAGCAGCTGCTCAACCCCCGCCCCAGGGCCGCTACCGAACTTCGCTGAGACCCCTTGATAGAAAGGATCAGCCTTCGCTGCATATTTGTCTGCGATTGGGAGGACTGAACCTTTAATTTCAATCGGAATCAGCCCGTCGCCGAGGAGTACTGCGCAGTCGAAGACTTCAGAGCCGTCGTCGGCATAGGTGGGGCGGCGCAGAAAACTTTGTGGTTCGGTCGGAAATGATTCGCCCAATAGCTGGCGCACGTATTCCTGGACCAGCTCTCCCCAGAGGCATTGAAATTGATAACGGAGGCGATCGTCGACGAGACCGTTGGCCACCGTCCAATAGAAGCCATGGGAGGAAAGCCTTTCGGCCAGGAACATCGGGTCGATGAGAAAATATTTGTAGCCACCGGATCGCCAGAGTGGAAACTGGCGAAAAATGGTCATATCAAAGAAGAATGCGATGTCAAGTTCGGAGCCGCGCACCAAGGATGGCAAGTAATCGAGGCTCGCAGCCATTGGTTGAGCCCAATTCGCCATATTTTTCCCGGAGACATATCTTTTAGGCAGCCTTATGTCGATGTATGCCATTTTATTCGTAGACATCAGCTCTTCCAGCATTTGGCTCTGCTCAAAGTATAGGTAAAGCGTAATGTCCAGAAAATCTCGAAAGTTAAGTCCATTTAGCAGTGTGAATATCCTCTCGAACGGTGGCGGAGGAACTTGGCCCTTAAGGCGCTCTAAATAGTCCTCCAAGACTGGCCCAAGAAGACATCGGGTGCGTACCAGACCATTTAAGATTGGCTCGGGGTTGTTAAGCTCGGCGCTCACCATTAGCTGGACGGAGACGTCGCCTGCTGGCCAATTCGGCTCCCCGATGTCAGGACCGTAGAACGAATTGATAGCGAGAGCGAGTTCTCCTACTTGGTGTCGCTCCACTTCCGTTTCAAGGGTGTTGCCGCCTTCGCGCTGGGCGTAAAGTGCAAGCAATTTGATGCCGGACAGGAGTTGGGCTCGGTGTAAGCGCGGTGGTCTCAATGGGTCGGCGCAACACCAAGCTCGAACCCACCTTGCATTGAAAACAGAAGCTAAATCGCCCGCTAGGGTTAGACCAGCCGGAACGCTGCCCTGGCTACGTTTCGACCGAGTATAGCCAAAGAGATGGTTCTCCCGCTGAAGCATTGTCGAATCAACGCACTGGATGGTGTTGCATCGACCGGTTGAGCTGGCAGCGTTAATCGGGCGTTCGTTCACAGTGTCCCGCGTGGTACCAGCCCTGCTACACCCGTTTCGGTACTTGACAGCTATCGCCTAGGGCGGGAGACTCCGCGCACCAGTTTTGCAGTTGACGGCAAGGAGAGCTTATGAAAACTATCCTGTTAGTCGCTTTGGCGCTCGCCGCCTCTATCTCTGCGGCGGCCATGTTTGCGAAGCAGCGACAAGCTGTAGTAGTGGAACCGGACGCGGCGGCGGCATGCAGGCAGCTGGCGGCGGCCGCGCAGGCCTCGGCGGCGACGAGGCCGAGCAGCTGCAGCCCCGTCGGAGAAACATTTGCGGCGGTCAACGTGACTCACGGCCAGGGCGTACGCGCAGTCGTGTCAAACGTCTTGGCGCCAGCCGCTGGGACACCTCCCGCTGCGTGTCCCGTGGTCGTGCAGTTCTTTAAGGGTGATGGCAGCTCTCTCGGCAGCCCCGAATCTGTTGATTTGGATCCTGGCGTGTCAGCCGCTGTGCCTGCGGGGTCTGCGTCAGGGATGGTGCGCGGTACGTTCGCCGTGCTCGCAGACCCTTCCGATCCCACCAAGACGGGTGATCCCGACGGGATCTGCGCGATCCGGTCGTCGCAGGAAGTATTTGACGTGACCAGTGGCAAGACGCTCTTCGTCAACCCCAGCGCCGTCTGCGTCGGCAACGGCGTTTCTGCCGGATTCACCAGACCTTGCGCGTGATACGGTAACGGCAGCTGGCGCGACGGACCATGTATGAGAAATGGAAATCTTTGCACAATCTCGTGAAAACCAAATTTGAGGACCAGTGTGAGAGACTCCTAACTTCCTGCCGCGATTGTTTCTGGCACTAGCGACGCGTTGAAGACGCAGTCGGGGCTAAGCAGGAGTTATAGCGATGCAGCGGAGACCTAAGATTGCGGGTGTATCGCTTTTCCCCGCTCTGTAACCATACCCAGTGTCGCGTTGACTTTGCTCCGGTCGCTGCCTAACATGCTCTGTGTTCCGTTCCGCGCACGACAAACTTGGCTACGTGATTGACTGCATTACCCAGTGCGAACCCTTCGCCCACCTCCGGAGTACTCCGCAGCTTGCCCTCGCGGCAGTGGATGTTCTTTGCGGCTGGAATCGCATTATTCGCGATCGCCTGGGCAATTGGAACCCCGTTTGCCACCTTTGGCTCTGTCCTTCTTTACTCCTTCATAGTGGGCAATCTGGTATCGCTGGGTATGGGCTGGCTTTCCCCCTTTTATATGAACCGGAGGTTTCCTTTCGATTGGCTCGCTTACTTGATCTGTTTGTTCGGCGCCGCGGTGCCCAGCTCCGGATTTGCCGTGCTCGCGGTTATGGCAGCGTATCGGGCTCCCCTTGCGTCGTTCTCTTCGCAATTCTGGTCCGGAGGTCGACTGGGGATTCTCGCGGTAATGATCGTTGGGAGCATCTATCACGCCTACGACCGGACTCGCGTAAAGCTCGAAAGCCACAACCGCGAGCTGCAGCGCACACTTGAAATTGGCGAGACGCAATCGCAGCTTCAGTTACAAGAGCTCGGAAAAGCGCGCGAGATTCAGGAAGGGCTGCTGCCCAAGAGAATTCCCCAGATAAGAGGATACGAGGTAGCCGGAACCTGGCAGCCTGCCCGTGTTGTGGGCGGTGATTATTTTGACGTTCTAAAATTCGGCGACCGGACAATTGGGCTCTGCATTGGTGACGTTGTTGGTCAAGGCGTGAGCGCGGCTTTGCTGATGGCCAACCTGCAGGCTTCCGTTCGCGCACTGACCGCCGAGGATGTCTCAACAGGGGCGCTCATGGAGAAATTGAACAACGTGATCTGCAACAACATTGCACCGGACAAGTTCATCACGTTTTGCTATTGCAAGATCGACGCGGCTCGTTCAAGCCTGACTTACGCCAACGCCGGCCACTGGTCTCCGGTACTGCTCCGCAAATCCGGAAAGGCGATCCTCTTGGAAGAGGGGGGCGCGCCGCTGGGAATTTTTGCTGATCGCAAGTTCGAAGAAATGGAGATGCAGCTCGAGTCCGGCGATCGCTTGATTCTCTACACCGACGGCGTCACCGAGGCCACCAACGCTTCGGGCGAAGAGTACACAGTGCCTAGACTAAGCGCCTTAGGAACCAGGTGGATCGCACTGAGCGCCTCTGACTTGCTCGAGAAAATCCGTAGCGAGGTCTCTTCCTTTTGCGATGGAAGCTTTCACGACGACGTAACCCTTGTCGTGCTCGCCGTCAAATAAGGGCACGACGTCCGCCGCTGCTCATTGTCTCGATGAAGAAGACTAGGACGACTTCGAATCGCGAAGGAAGCGGGCGGCCTCTTCGGGAGGAGTGGGGTTGATGTAGAAACCGGTGCCCCACTCGAAACCCGCGACCTTGGTGAGCTTCGGCATCATTTCAATATGCCAGTGGTAGTGGTCGTTGATTTCTTCGCCGATGGGCGAAGTGTGGATCACGTAGTTGTAAGACGGGCACCTCAGCGTGCTATCGAGACGCACCAGAAAATCACGCAGCACACGAGCAAGATTTCCGTAGTACGGAGTCGGCATATTCTCGAACGCGGAACTGTGCTGCCGCGGAAGGATCCAGGTCTCAAACGGGAAGCGCGGCGCATACGGGGCAAGCGCGATGAAGTAATCGTTCTGAAGGATTAGTCGAGTCTCCGTTTCGATTTCCTGCCGGATCATGTCGCAGAAGATACAGCGTTCTTTTTCATCGTAATACCGCTTCGAACTGTCCACTTCCTCGCGGACGCGCTTCGGAACGATGGGGAGCGCGATCAATTGCGAATGGGTATGCTCCAGAGAAGCGCCGGCCGCCTCGCCGTGATTTTTGAACAGCAGGATATAGCGGAAGCGGCGGTCATTCTTTAGATCGAGCATGCGGTCGCGATAGGCCCACAGAACTTCCTCGACCGCCTTTTCGGATAGTCCTGCCAGCATCAACTGATGATCCGGTGTCTCGATAATCACTTCGTGCGCGCCAACTCCGTTCATGCGATCAAACAAGCCCTCGCCTTCGCGGTCGAGGCCACCCTCGATTCCAAGCGCAGGGAACTTGTTGGGCACAACGCGCAGGGTCCAACCCGGAGTATTCTTTCCACTCCCGTTTCGGCCATAAGCCAGAATCTCGGGCGGCGTCTTCCCTTCATTACCAGGGCAGAATGGGCAAGCGCCATTTCCCTTGATCTGAACGCTCTCACGAACAAAGTCCATGGGGCGCTTGGCTCGGTCCGTTGAAATGATGACCCAACGACCCGTGATCGGATCCTTGCGAAGTTCCGGCACAACCCTCCTCCTACGGCTCGGCCACCCGGCTCCACCTGGGCCGGAATTCAGTTCGATCCATAAGAACAGCTATTGTACTACGGCAGCATCGCGGCAAAGAATAGGACCAGGGTTTGCTTGATTTCGTGGTCATTTTCTGTGTGCCACGGCGCTTCTCCCGATTGACGGCTTCTTCGAGTTTTGGCTGGCTCGGATCGGACTTCCGTCGTGTTTTCACTTCGACGAACGCAGCGTATCCGACCATGTCGATTTCACCCTTTATTCCGCGGGCACAAAAACCTACTTTACGACCTCAAGTTCCCATTCAACAGTCTTCCCACGAATCACAAAGGAAAGGTAATACTCCCAGAACCTGCGGAACCAGCGAGCGCGGTTGATCAGAAACTGAAATCCGAGTGCCCGCCAGAGTCGCAGCAATTCCACGTGCACGCGCCGCTCGCGGAAATTGGCCGGAGCGTAGTAGTCGTATTCGTGCGGATCATCGCTAAAGAACCATAGCGAAAAACTCGATAAGTGCCAGCGATGTGCCGGGCTGCAGTAGGAGGCATGGTCTGTGTAATGAGGTGTGATGATCGTGACACGTGCGCCCGGCTTGGCGACGCGATGCACTTCGGCGAGCACGCGAAAAATATTGTCGACTTCTTCGATGATGTGAATCAGGCGCACTTGGTCGAAACTACCGGCAGCAAACGGCAGAGTTTTCTCCCAGTCGCACAGGACGTCTGCTTGGCCGGCTGCACTCCTATCGATGCCGATTGACCCGGGGTATTTCTTCCTGCCGCAACCGATGTCGAGGATGCGAGGCATCGGCTACTTGATGACCTCGAGGGTAAACTCCATGAGCTTCCCGCGAATGACGAAACTCAAATAGTGCTCCCAGAACTGACGGAACATCCGGCTGTGGTTCACCAGGAACTCGAAACCGAACGCGCGCCAGAGTTTCAGAAGCTTGACGTTCAGTTTCGTCTCCCGCATGCGCACTTTTGTGTACCACATATCGCGTCCGTGCATGCCGCCCGGATAAAAATACAGGAACGAGTAAGTATTCAAGTGCCAGCGATGCGTGGGATCCCGAAACGAGCTGAAATCCGTGTAGTGCGGCGTCACCAGCCAGATTGTCCCGCCCGGCTTCGTCACGCGATGGAATTCTTCCATCGTGGCGATGATATCGGCGACATGCTCGATGATGTGTTCGCCTCGGATTTGGTCGAAGGTGTCGTCGCGAAACGGCAAGCCGCCGCGATCGAGATTGCAGAGGACATCCGCGGCGGTAGCCGGATTCATGTCCAGGCCAATCGAGCCTGGATACTTCGTCGGCCCGCAGCCAACATCGAGAATTCGCTGCACACCGTCCTCCCAACTGCAATTGAAATGCTTCGCGATTATCTGAGACGCACCTAGTTCTGTCATCCTATTTGTATGCGCCACTCCGTTTACCTGACCAAAAAGTGACCGGGAACGGAATACTCCCCTAAATTAAACTGGTTTCATTGGTAGGATAACGAACAGCTGCTGTGTGAGAGGGGCCACCGGGCGCGAGCTGGTATTGGCTCACAATTCCCTAGAAACGCAACTTAGTAGCCAGGTTACAGCGCTCGTTCGACCTCGCCGATGGAGGCGTCCAGTATGCGGACCGCGCACTCCGCCTGCTCTTCGTCGATCATCAAAGGCGGACAGAGCCGCAAGGTGGTATCGCCCGAACCGAGAACGAGCAACCCCTTTTCGAAGGCAGACTGCACGATCTTGTTGCGTAGGTCGGGCGCTTTTTCTTTCGTCCTCTGATCGCGCACGAACTCGATGCCGATCATCAGTCCCTTGCCGCGGACATCTCCGACGATTTTGTGCTTCTGCGTCCAATCCGCCGTGCGACGCATAATGAATTCGCCCATCCGCGCGGCGTTCGAAACGTAACCGCCTTCGAGCAGGCGTATGGTGGCGAGTGACGCTGCGATGCACACCGGATTCCCACCGAACGTGGATGCGTGTGCGCCGGGCGTCCAGTCCATGACCGTTGCCTTGCTGATAATGGCGCTGAGCGGCAGGCCTGAGGCGATCCCCTTGGCCGTGCAGATGATATCGGGCTCGACTCCGGCGTAATCGACAGCCCACCACTTCCCCGTTCGCCCCATCCCGCATTGCACTTCATCGGCGACGAGCAAGATGCCGTGCTTGCGGCAAATGCGTTCGAGACCCTGCAGGAACTCAGCCGGCGCGAGTAAATAGCCGCCTTCGCCCTGGATCGGCTCGATGAAAATCCCCGCGACTTCTTCCGGATCGACGCGCCGGCGGAAAAGTTCATTTTCCAGATAGCTCAGGCAATCGGCCGCCGCGGTTTCCGGACGTACTCCGTAGGTGCCTCGGTAGGTATCGGGAAAGGGCATGTGAAACACGCCGGACAGCAGCGTGCCGAATCCCTTGCGCTGGATGGCGCGGCTCGCGGTCAGCGAAAGTGCGCCCATGGTGCGGCCGTGGAACGCGCCGTGGAAGGCGATGAGCTTGTCGCGCTTGGTGTGATATTTGGCCAGCTTGATGGCGGCTTCGATTGCTTCCGCGCCGGAATTTCCAAAGTAAACCCGCTTGGCCTCCGTGCCAGGCGTTATCGAGGCGAGCTTTTGCGCCAGCTCGGCCATACTCGAGTAGTAAAAGTCGGTCCCCGACATGTGAATCAATTCGGCCGCCTGATTCTGAATTGCAGCGACGACTTCGGGATGGCAATGTCCGGTGGCCACAACGGCGATGCCCGCCGCAAAATCGAGGAACGTATTCCCGTCTTCGTCCTCGATCGTGGCGCCGCGGCCTCGCTTCGCGACGAGCGGGTAGCTGCGTGTGTACGACGGTGAAACGAACTGACGATCCAGTTCGATGAGCCGTTCGGCTTTGGGGCCAGGTAGCGCGGTGACCAGGTGTGGCAACTTCTGGTTAGTCTTTTGAGTCGGGGCTTTGTCAACCACTTGCATGTCTTCCTCCTGAATTTATGATTTCTTTATGCCCGTTCGCGCGGACGGTTCCCGCCGGGACGCACTGAGTAAAACTGTTCAGAGGGAGGTTGACTTAAGCTGCGCCGAAAAGATTCGGACGTTCCTGCGAAGGCTGGCTATGCAGTGAAAGCGTATGTCGTAGAGTGAATCTCATTTGTGCTTCCAAAGGGTCGTTCCGTCCTTGCGGTCCTCTAATATGATACCAGAATTGGCCAGTTGTTGCCGGATGGCATCGGCACGTTTGAAGTCTCGGCGCTTCTTGGCGACGTTGCGCTCTTCAATCAACATTTCCACCTGCTCCGGAGTCATGTCCGTGCGAACAACGATCGCGCCAAATTTCTTCAGCGTGTCACTATCGTCGTCGGCCAGGACGCCGAGTACGCCGTCGAATCTCGCCATAGCGGCCAGCAGGCGCATGGCATCTTGTTGATGAAACATTCCGCGGTCCATGGCGGTGTTGACGTCGCGCACCAGATCGAATACCGCCGCAAGCGCCACAGCCGTGTTCAGATCGTCCGCTAGACCTCGATCGAAGTCATTCTCTGCCTTTTCGCTGCGTTTCTGCATTTCCGGACTCGAACCCGCCGGAAATTGTTCGTTCTTCAATCGGAGCATTAAATTCCGCAGCCTCTCCACCGAGCTTTCTGCCTGCTTCAAGCTGTCTCGCGTGAAATTAAGCTGCCGCCTGTATGGTACGGAAAGTAAAAGGTAGCGGACCGTGGAAGGTTTATGACCCTTCGCGAAAAGATCACGCAGCGTAAAAAAATTGCCGAGCGATTTCGACATCTTTTCGCCTTCGATGATCAAGTGCTCCGCATGCAGCCAAAGCCGCACGAAAGTGCGTCCAGTAGCCGCTTCGCTCTGCGCGATTTCGTTCTCGTGATGCGGAAATGCCAGGTCCACCCCGCCGGTATGAATGTCAATCGTGTCGCCCAGATACTTCATGGCCATCGCCGAACACTCGATGTGCCAGCCAGGCCTTCCTGAGCCGATTCGCGTTTCCCAGAAATGTTCACCCGGCTTGGGGCTCTTCCAGAGAGCAAAGTCGCGCGCGTCGGCCTTTTCATACCGGTCTAGGTCCACGCGCGCACCCGCCTGCATTCCGCTCAAATCGATTTTGGAAAGTCTTCCGTACTTCGGAAATTTCGCGATGCTGAAGTAAATCGAGCCGTCACTCCTGTAAGTGAACCCTTTCTTTTGCAGCCTTTCGATCAGAGAAACCATATCCTCAATGTGGTCGGTCGCGCGTACAACTTCCTCGGGGGATTCCAGATGCAGCGCCTGCATGTCTTCAAGAAACGCCTGCACATATTTTTCGGTGTATTCGCGAATCGTGATTCCCGCCGCCGCCGCGTTCTGAATGATACGGTCGTCCACGTCGGTAAGATTCATCACCTGCATCATGCGATAGCCGCGCGCTCGCAGGAATCGTCGCAAAATGTCTTGGAATACGAAGGTGCGAAAATTTCCGATATGCGCAAAATCGTACACCGTTGGTCCGCAGGTATACATTCGCACTTCGCCCTTATGGAGGGGCTGAAACGTGTCGAGCTTGTTCGTCAGAGTATTGTAAAGGCGTATCTCGTTCATTCCTGCGGCTCGCCGAACCGCGTCATTCTAGCCGAGGCTTCACTCCGCAGGCAAACACGGGTCTAGGGGATGAATTGAACACGGCGACTTACCATCGTGACGTCGCCATCTTCTGACTTTGTGGCGGTGAGAGGCCGCGATTTAAGAAGGAACATCCCTTCCAGCGGCAGTCCGAAGGTCTGATCGGCAGCGTAAACGTCGAACGGCTTTCCCGGCGGGAGCGTGAAGCTGATTTCGACTCCTTTCGCAGACATGGTCACGCAATCGTAGATGATCCAGCCATTCAGGTATTCGCGGAGTCGCGGAGCTTCGGGCTCAACCGGCGTCCCATCCATTCGCACCGAATCGATTCCGGAATCCGGTGGAAACAGGACCATGGCCTCGGAAGCACCGCGTTCGGAACGCAAGAGCGCGTGATAGGAACGTTTGTCGGCCGTATGTGAAGATTCAAGAATCGTGAATGTTGGTGCGGGAAGCTCTAACCGCGGAGCCTCTGCAACAAACGCAGGCGTTGTGCTCCACGGAAACGGCCCCTTGGCAATGCGGCTGAACTTGGACGCTACTCCGATGGCTCCGGGTAAGCGTCCCGACTCAGGACGAACCAGCCACTGCGATCTCCCGGTGTCAGCGTCCTTCCAATACTGGAGATTTACTCGTTCGGGAGATTTCGCCGAATATGCGGGAGCCACAGCAGCCGCAAATATGGCGAGTGCCGGAACGCCAACAGTGGCGCCCACAAAAGCAACTCTCCACAAGCCGCGCGCACCTTGCAGGTCGCGTATCAACGGCGCAATCGGCGTGAAAACCAATGCCGAGAGCAAAGCGATGCCCGGCAACAGGCGAATTCCAAGTGCATCGTAGAGAAGGAATAACGGTGCAAAACCTACAATTCCCGCGGCTGCCAGCGGCACGATCGAAACCAGTAGAGTCCCGGTCCGCGGTTCCCCGCTCCGAAGCGTGAACGGCAACCCTGCCACCGCTGCCGTGCACGCCGGAACTACGAACACGTAGCTGATTCCCGGAATCTGCCAGCCAGTTAGGATCGCCAGCAGCGTCCACCAGATCCATCCGCCTGCCCACAACCCCCAGAATCCAGCGCGCCTGCCGCTGATGAGGGCAATTAACACTACAGGAGCAAATCCGAGCGACCAGAACGCCGTTTGAACCGGAAGGGGATGCGCTACCCAGTCAACGGGCAATGCGCCAGTCGCCTTCAGCAGGTAACGTACCGCAAACCCCGCCGCGCCGGACAGAAGAATCATCCCGAGCCAACCGAAAAGACCCCGGGCGATCTCGGCGGGCTGCAGGCGCCCGGCGCGTACCAGCCAGCCAATTTGAAAGAGCAGCAGAACTGCGGCGAGCGCAGCGCAGCCTAGAGTCCAGTTCGCCGGCCACCAAATCAGAACCTGCCCGAAAACGTCGAAGTAAACTGCCTCGCTTGGCCGCAGGTTCGCTAGGTCGGAATTCGCCAGGGCCATCACCGAAGCCAGGGCGTTGTCGCCGTGATGTTGCAAGCTTGCGGGCGCCACGTTTTCGAAATTGTCGAGCGGTGTATGGTAGTGCGCTACGTCGCCGATCATCGCGAAGTTAAGTCCCTGATAACCTGCTGCTTTGAAGACGGTAAAGTCAGTCTCATTTGGTAGTTGTTTGTAAGCGCCGTAGAAAATCGAACTCGTAACCGGATGCGCCGCGTGCTTCGCGTAGAGCTCTACCATTGCGCGATTCGCGCTTCCCGTCTCGAACATCAGACTCGGTCCAGACGTTCCACGGTTGTCGATATTCACCGCCACGCGAACTTCCTTTGCCCAAGGATGCTGGTCAACAAAGACTCGCGCGCCAATGAGTCCGGCCTCTTCCCCTTCGTCGATGAGAAAGACGACGGAATGCCGCAGTTGCGGAAGCGATTTCAAAGTTCGCGCGATTTCAAGAACAGTGGCTACGCCAACTCCGTCATCGGAAGCTCCAGGCCCCGCCGGTACCGAATCATAGTGTGAGGCGACCAACACGCTGCTGGAATCAGCATCGGACCCGCTGAGCCGCGCCAGCACGTTTTTTACTGTGGCGCACGTTCCGTACTCATCGCATGCAAAGCCGGACTGAACATCCGGCCTGTAGCCCAGACTGGTCAGTTCTCGGACGATGCGTTCGCGAACAGCATCGTCAGCCGGGCTTCCAACCGGATGCGGCAGACCGTCGCCAACCAGACGCTTTAGAATATCTCCCGCTCGACCACCAGAAAATTGAGTCGCAGGAGCATCCGCAGAGCGGGAGGCAGGAGGACGCACACCCTGAAGTGAAAAAAAGAAGATAATAGCCAGAACGGGCAGTGGGAACAGCAATCGGCGAATTCCCGGCGAGCTCTCGCTGTTCAAACACTTCTCCAGTGCGCGACATGCTAGGCCGCTGGGCACTTCAAGTCAACGCACATCACATCTCAACACTGTTTGGCAGCCCGATTTGACTCCCCTCCGAGATCCGCAATCAAAATTAGAAGTTACGGCGAACCATCGACGGATCGAAAATTAGGTTTTGAACCGTCATTCCCCGGTTTCGGCGGGCACACGAGCCGATCCCCGCTGGGTAAAAGACTTGCACATATTTGCGCACGAAGCGTCTGGCGGCGTGGAAAAGAGTTTAGAACCCCTCGGCAAGCCCTTTATTTTGTGAGCGATCAACTGGACCGTCGATTGCTAGTTCCTAGGTATCGATCTTGGCTGCGGCGACGCAGGTCTGAGGACAGGATTCGAAAGCGACATTGTTCTCACAGGATACGGTTTTGGGGCAGCCAGATCAGCGCTCGAATAACTCAAGTGGCTTCGCGGCCGCTGCCATGCGCGAGGAGCGACGGCGGACTCGTCGGACGAAGTTGGCTCTGCGCGCTCGTTTGCAGCCCTACAACCCGACAACGCATATTCCCGAAGAGATCAGGCTGACCGTCAACGTATCTCGAGGCGGTTTCTATTTCACCACGAAACGTCCTTCTTATGCCGTTCACCTACATCTGTATGTAGCCTGCCCGTATTCAGGCTTTCCTATGGATCGAGATAGGGAGCTGGCGCGCGTCGTACGCGTTGAGCCTCGATCCAACGGAGAGTGGGGCGTAGCGGCATTGTTCGTCCGGAGCACGTCTTACCACCCCGGTCCGGCAGAATATTCTTCGGTCACAAAAGAGGTCGAACGATGAGAACTTTAGTCCTTGCAGGGCTGGTTTGGTTGTCCTGCCTGCCGGCCCACGCTCAATCCAGGATGTCGCCGGCGGCGGCCGCTCCCAGCACTTTGAACAACAGTGGCGGCGGAGGCGGCGGCTACAGCGGGGGCAGCAGTTACGGCGGAGGCGGTGCGGGTATTCATTCTTTGCCGAGCTCTCCCGCGATGCAGTTCACCTACTGCTATGCCCATGGCTCCGACACTGACTTCGCTCCTACTTCCTTTCTTCCTTACGATCAGGCTGTCGAACTGGGAGAATCCGTGTTGGCGGAAAAACCGAAATCGCTCGGAGAAGTGGCGGCCGAGTATCGCGCCCTGAAAAGGAAATCTCGCCAATAATCTCCGCGGTGGGCGGCGACTTATGAAGGCCAGAGATCGACCGTGGGCAGGAACCGCGGTGCCGTTCGAATCTTGGTGGCCTGTTCGAACGCAAATGCAATCTTTATCAGGCTCGGTTCGCTCCACGCTCGGCCGAAGAATGAAATTCCCACCGGCAAGCCGGAAACAAATCCAGCAGGAACGTTAATGTTAGGATAGCCGGCTACCGCCGCCGGCGTCGAGCTGCCACCGGTGTCGTGATCGCCGGTGACTAGATCCGTCAGCCAGGAAGGCCCGGCCGTGGCCGCGAGCAGCGCGTCGAGGCGGTGTCTGTCCATGGTGGCATCAATTCCCTCTTGTCTTGCCATGCGACTGCCTTTGGCCAGCGCTTCCTGATAGGCGATTTCGGTAAGCGGCCCCTTAGCTTCCGACTTCACCAGCAAATCCTGGCCGAAATACAGCATTTCCTTTTGGCGATTGTGCTCGTTAAATTCAATGATTTCCTTGAGCGAATGTATGGGCGCCTTCAGAGAATGCTTGTCGAGAAACGCATTCAAATCCGCTTTGAATTCGTAGAGCAATACTTCCAATTCTGAACTATCGAATTTCCCGAGTGTGTCAATCTCGACCGGATCCACAATCACAGCGCCTTCCTGCTTCAGTACCTCGAGCGCCGTTTGAATTATCGGCGCGAGCTTCTCGTCGAACTCCGCCAGTTTCCTCACCACTCCGACACGCACCCCGCGCAAACCGGTGCGATCCAGGAATTTGGTGTAATCCGATTGCGCTTTTCCCCTCGAAGCCTGGGTTGCGGGATCGTCCGGGTCTATACCGGCTAGCGCGCCGAGCAGGATCGCGGCGTCCGTAACCGTGCGGCACATTGGTCCAGCGGTGTCCTGTGTGTGCGAAATGGGAATGATCACTGATCGGCTCACCAACCCGACCGTGGGCTTAATTCCCACCAGGCCGTTTGCTGAGGACGGACATACAATTGAGCCATCTGTCTCGCTGCCCACCGCCACCGCACATAGGTTGGCTGACGCGGCTGCTCCTGAACCTGAACTTGACCCGCAGGGATTGCGATCGAGGGCGTATGGATTGCGTGTCTGCCCTCCTCGTCCGCTCCAACCGCTCGAGGAATGCGAGGACCGGAAATTCGCCCATTCACTCAGATTCGTTTTTCCCAAAATCACCGCTCCCGCCTCGCGGAGTCTTTGCGCCACCCCGGAGTCCTTCCTGGGCATGCACCCGACCAGCGCTAAGGACCCTGCCGTGGTCATCATGCGGTCCGCTGTAGCCATGTTGTCTTTGATGAGAACCGGGATTCCATGCATTGGCCCGCGCGGCCCTTTGGCCTTTCTTTCCGCGTCCAATGAATCTGCGATGGCAACGGCGTCGGGATTCACCTCGATTACCGAGTTGATTGCCGGCCCGCGCTTGTCGATTTCATCCATTCGACGCAGATATTTTTCAGCAATCAGGCGCGCTGTGAATTTGCCGGACTTCATGCCGTCTTGAAGTTCCGCAATCGTAATTTCGTCTAGTTCGAACGGTTTCACTTCCGGCGTCGTCGAACCCACTCGCTGGTCGCACGCGAAAGCCGGAGCAGCCAGAGACGCTGCGGCTCCTATCTTGACGGTTGATTCGATAAAACCTCGTCGAGTCAACCGGCCAGGGCGCAGTTCTTCCTCACGGGTTGGGCGCACGGCTTTCTCCTTCTTTCTTTCGTGGTTTCGTTTCCCGCGTCGTTATTTCGACGCAGCGGTAGCACTTTCGGCTCCTCAACTCTGCGCAAATTGTATACAAATTCGCCGCGAAGGAAAGGTTCGCCAGGTCCCAAGTCGAAGACCTAGCAGCAGAAACGGAGAACACGAACCGGCCCCAATTGGCATTCTGGGGGGACCGTGCGCGTTTTGCGATTCCAATTACTTCGCGTCCGATTTAGGCTAGGCGCATCTTTAGCCCCTGCGGAGGCTCGATGTCCATTCTCGACGTTCTGCTCGGCAAGCCCCTGGCAACGTCCGATGAACGGGCCGAACAGGTTGGAGCATCTGCCGGTATTCCGATCTTTGGCCTGGACGCGCTCAGTTCCGCGGCCTATGGGCCTGAAGCGGCCCTCACACTGCTTCTGCCGCTCGGCGCTGCAGGGATCGCATACATTGTGCCGATTAGCGCCAGCATCATTGTCCTGCTCACCATCGTGTATTTTTCCTACCGCCAGACGATTGCCGCTTACCCCAGCGGAGGCGGCTCGTACACGGTTGCCAGCGAGAATCTGGGTACCTATCCGGGATTGCTTGCGGCAGCGGCCCTCATGATTGACTACATCTTGACGGCTGCCGTCGGAATCTCCGCGGGAGTCGGAGCACTGGTCTCCGCCGTACCGAGCCTGCAGCCGCGAACGCTCTCTCTGTGCTTGGCGATTCTGGTTGTCGTCACGATCGTCAATCTTCGAGGTGTTCGGGAGGCCGGCGCCGTATTCATGATCCCGACCTACTTGTTCGTCGGATCTCTCCTGGTCGCGATCGTCATGGGGCTGGTGAAGACGGTCCTTGCCGGCGGGCATCCGGTCCCCGTTGTGGCGCCTCCGGCAATGCCGTCGTCGGTGGTGACCGCTGCAAGCCTGTGGATCTTGCTTCAAGTCTTCTCGAACGGCTGCACGGCGATGACCGGGGTTGAGGCCGTAAGCAACGGCGTGCGTGCCTTTCGGGAGCCTACGGTTCGCAACGCACAGCGGACGCTCACCGTGATCATTGCAATCTTGATCATCCTTCTGGCAGGCATCGCCTACCTGGTACGTGCGTATAGCATCTCCGCCACCGACCCTGGGCAGCCCGGCTATCAAAGCGTGCTATCGATGTTAGTCGCTGCCGTAGCTGGGCACGGGTGGTTTTACTACACGGCGATCGGGTCGGTTCTCGTGATTTTGTGCCTTTCCGCCAACACCGCGTTCGCGGATTTCCCCCGCCTTTGTCGAGCAATCGCTCAAAACAATTTTCTTCCCCATTCACTCGGCTATCGGGGTCGCCGACTCGTCTATTCGCAGGGTATCGTGGCGCTGGCTGTGCTCTCCGCAATTCTGCTGATCTTATTTCGCGGCGTGACGGACCGCTTGATCCCTCTTTACGCCATCGGCGCTTTTCTTGCCTTCACGCTCTCCCAGGCCGGCATGGTCGGTCATTGGAGGAAAGTCAAAGGCCGGGGATCCACGCGGAGCATATTGATCAACGGCCTGGGAGCCGTAGCCACCGGCGCGACATTGCTGGTCGTGCTGGTCGCAAAATTCACGGAAGGGGCATGGGCGACGGTTCTGCTCATAGCTGTCCTGCTGGTTCTTATGATTCGCGTCCGGCGCCACTATGAACGCGTCGAGCGCGAGGTACGGAGTTCCGCCGCTCTCGATGTTAAGAGTCCTACGCCACCGATTGTGATCGTGCCGATCCAGGAGTGGGGAAAGCTAGCGCAGAACGCGCTGCGCTTTGCTTTGCCGCTTTCGCCCGATATTCGTGCCGTACATGTCACCACCGAAGAAGACTCAAATGAACTTCAGGAACAGTGGAGCACGGTGGTCAACGCTCCCGCGAAAAAGGCGGGCATGAACGCTCCGAAACTTGTGACGCTTCCCTCGCCTTACCGTCTGGTGGTCACCCCCATTGTTGATTACGTTCTAAAAACCGAGCATGAAAATCCCGGCCGCCATATTGCTGTCATCGTACCGGAACTCGTTGAACGGCACTGGTATCACTATCCGCTGCACAACCAGCGCGCCGAGCTGCTAAAAGCGCTCCTGCTGCTGAAAGGCGACAAGCGGATAATTCTTATCAACGTTCCCTGGTATCTAAAAGCGTGACGCTACACTCGCTCGACGCGAATCTGGTCCTCGGGCTGCGGGGATTTGTTAGAATCGCCGCGTCCGAACTTAGGAGACGTCCTCATGAGATGGTTCAGCGCTCTGGCTGCCGCTGTGATTGCCGCGGTTTTGACATTGTGCCTGCTGCGCCATGCTACAGGCGCTACCCAGCCCGCTCGGATCGCGGGAATTTCCCGCGCGGATCAACTCGGAAGAGTCAATTTCCCCACGTCTTGTTCGTCGAAGGTCCAACCGGCAATCGAGAAAGGCGTCGCACTTCTACATTCGTTCCAATATCAGCAGGCCAAGCAGGTTTTTGCGGAGGCCGCAGAGTTGGAGCCGTCCTGCCCCATGGCCGATTGGGGCAAGGCGATGTCGCTGTATCACCAACTCTGGGATTTTCCGAGCAACGAAACCCTAGCCGAAGGACGCCAGTATGTTGAGCGCGCCCAGAAAGCCACGGAAATAAAAGCGCGCGAACGCGCCTACGTACTTGCCGCCGCCGCGTTTTATCGAGACGATTCAAAACTGACCCACGCCGATCGCTGGCAAGCCTATCTGGCTTCCATGCAAAAGCTTCATCAAGACTTCCCCGACGACACCGAAGGCGCTCAGTTTTATGCCCTTTCTCTCCTCTCGAATCCCCGCAACGACGCCGATGATTCGGCCAATCGCAAGACAGCCATCAGAATCCTCAATCCGATCCTGACCTCCGAACCGGGCAGTCCTGGCGCTGCACATTATCTGATCCACGCCACCGACACTCCCGAACTTGCGCCGCAGGGTCTAGTTGCCGCGCGGGCGTATGCCAGAATCGCCCCGGATTCCTCGCATGCCTTACACATGCCTTCACACATCTTTGTGCGGCTGGGTCTGTGGCAGGAAACGATCGATTCGAATCTTGCCGCTTCGGCCTCCGCCGCTAGGGCTACCGAGATGCATCTGTCTGACCCGCACTATCAAATCCACGCCCTCGATTTCCTCGACTACGCGTACCTCCAATCGGGTCAGGAGAACCGGGCTCGCCAGATCATCGAGGATCTACATCACATCCCGGGCATGGCCGACATGAAAGACATGGCCGACGAAGTGGCTTACTTCGTGGCTCGCAACGCGCTCGAGTTGCATCACTGGAGAGAAGCCGCCTCCATTCCGGTGCCGGAGGTAAAACTCGCCTGGAAGGACAGCACCTATCGCGCGCGGGCCATTGGAGCAGCGCGAATCGGCGATGTCGAAGGTGCGCGGACGGCTACCGCGAGGCTTACGGAAGCCATTGTCGCTCGCGAAAGCGAACAACGAGAGAAGGGGTACTACGTTCCAGAGGGTGAAAGTATTGACCAGCGCGAAGCCGAAGGCTGGCTGGCGTACGCGGAAGGGGAGACCGACCAGGCGGTTCAGAAATTGCGCTCTGCCGCTGAACGTCAGCGCGCAAGCAGTTTGGATTCCATCAGTATTCCGGCCCGCGAAATGCTTGCGGACTTGCTTGTGGAGCTAAAGCGGCCGGCGGATGCAGCAGTCGAGTACAACCTGGTATTGAAGAGGAGTCCCAATCGTTTTGATGCACTATACGGGGCGGCACGCGCCGCTCAACTTGCAGGCAACACTCGAGAAGCCCAGGAGTATTTCGCAAGGCTGGTCGAAATCTCCGCGGCCGCCGCCGACCGCCCGGAGCTTCAGGAAGCTCGCGTATTCATCGCCCGGAAGTAGTGGTGTGACCTCCATCGGTCGAATTTCGCACATGGAAGCAACACCGCGCTTTACACCTCCGCTACTACGTGCTACTTTTCTCCCTGTAACCGCCGATCCGATAGCGCCAGGCGGCAGGGCCTAAGCCATCGACCCTCCAGCGTTTTTGTCTCGAAAATCCTCCAACGAAAGCTTAAATTGAAGTTTCTTCTGCCGCTGAGGCTTAAGAGACGAACCCTGCGAGGCGACGGGTGCTAAAACTCCGTAAAGTCGAATTGCTCGGCTTCAAGTCGTTCTGCGAAAAGACGCCGATTACCTTCAGCGGCAGCGGTATTACTTGCATTGTCGGCCCCAACGGATGCGGTAAATCGAATGTGGTCGACGCCATCACCTGGGTTCTGGGCGAGCAGAGCCACAAGATGCTCCGTGCCCAGCACATGTCGGACTGCATCTTTAACGGCACCGCCAAACGGCCGCCGATGGGCCTGTCCGAAGTGACGCTGACGCTCGTTGACCCGGAATTGTCCGAAGCCGTGGCCAAGGTGATCGAAGCATCCGCAGAGGCTCCCGCGGAATCGGCCGGACCGCTCTCGACCCAGGGCGGGGACGACGTTTCCGAAATGCCGCTGCCGGAAGGCGTTGCGGCCGAACCCACGAAGCCGTGGCGGAAGCGCGCTCCCGAAAAGCCTGCGATCACCCGGAAGCCCGGAGAGGTGGTCATCGGCCGCCGCCTTTATCGCTCCGGTCAAAGCGAATATCTCATCAACGGCCGCGTTTCGCGCCTTCGTGACGTCCAGGAAATTTTTATGGGCATGGGCCTTGGCCCCGACAGCTACGCCATTATCGAACAAGGTCGCATCGGCCAGATTCTGAATTCCAAGCCCATGGACCGCCGCGCGATCATCGAGGAAGCCGCCGGAATCACCATGTACAAAACGAAACGGCGGCTTGCGGAGGCCAAACTCGAAGCATCGAAAATCAATCTCTCGCGCGTCAACGACATTTTCGTCGAAGTCGAAAAGCAGTTGGCTTCGCTCAAGCGCCAGGCCTCCAAGGCTCGGCGTTATGCCGAGCTGCGCGAACAAATGCGTGGACTCCTTCGCGTCGTGCTGGCAAGCAAGGCCGAGCACCTCGATATCGAAGCGGCCCGCCTCGAGCAACTTCTCCGCGAAATGGATTCGGCGGAGCTGCGCGAAGCGACCTCTGTCCATGAATTGGAAGGCGAACAGGAACGCCTGAGCGCGCGCACCTATGAACTCGATGCCGAGTTGCGCCAAACGCAGAACCTGCTCAGCCAAACGGCGCTTGATCTCGACCGCGCGGAAAACCGCATCACGTTCAATCGCGAGCAGGCCGCGCAGATCGATTCCCGCGCCACCCGATTGAGCGTCGAAATCGATCATGCCGCGGGCCAGGTTTCCGAACTGGCCACACGCATGGGAGCGCACCGCGAATCGGTGTCCGCGCTACGGCTGCAAACCAAGGCAGTTGAAGCGGGCCTTCGCGAAACGACGGAGAATACGTCCGCGAGCGCAGCGGAGCAGGAACAACTTGAAACGCGCATCGAGGAATTAAGGCACCTTGCGGGACGCCTGGTCGAACAGTCCGCGCGCGGGCAGGCAGAGTCGCTTCAAGCCGAGGAAGCGGCCGCGCGCCATCGAGCAGCCGAAGAGCAGCGCGCTGGCTCGATGCGCTCTATCGAGCGCGAATTCGCTGCGCTGGAAGCTCAGTCGCTCACCACCGGGCTCGCCTATGAAGAACATACCCAGCGTGCGCTCACCCTTTCCGCCGCGGTGCGCGATGCGCAGTCCCGGATCGCCGATCTTCGCCGGTCGCAGCAGGAAACGGCTCAGCAGCTCGAGAAGGCCCGCGAAAATCTTTCGGCCGCTCGCGCGCGCCGGGCCTCGATCGAGCAGATACTCAGCGAACGCGCTTACACCGCCGACGCCGTCCAAAAGCTCTTCAATGCCAGTGGCGAAGGCCGAGCCACCGGCTTCCATGCGGTCGGCCTGCTCGCCGACTACGCGGAGGTTACGGAAATATACGAAGGCGCTATTGAACAATTCCTGCGCGACGAACTCGAATACGTAGTCGTCGAATCGTTCGATCACGCTCGCTCCGGGGTCGCCCTGCTCCGCGATGAGATGGGCGGCCGCGCCACATTCTTCGTGGATTCGTTGAACAAACTGAATCTCGATATTTCCGAGCCGGAAGATTCTCTGCCGCTGACCGACGGTGTTCTCGCGCGTCTCGATCGGCTGGTCGATTTCCGCGATCCGCTAGGTTCTGCTGCCAAGCACTTCCTCGGTAAATTGCGCGCAGCATATCTCGTGGAATCGACCGTCGCCGCCGAGCGCCTGGCGCGCGAAAATCTGGAGAAGTATTTTCTTACCCCGGACGGCACCTGCTATCACGGCCGAATGGTTTCCGGTGGACGCCAGGGCGAAGCAGGTCCGCTCGCTTTGAAGCGCGAACTCCGCCGGCACGAATCCGAGGCAGCCGGACTGGAGCTCGTGGCAGCAGAACAACAAGCGAACGCCTTCCGCCTTGCGCAGGAAATTGCCACCGGAGATGAGCAGGTCCGATCGGCAATCGCAAACCATCTTGAAGCCGAGAAGTCACTCGTCGCCGCCACTCTCCAGCACGATCAGATCCGCGGCGAGCTGCGCCGCGTCGAGGGGCACCTGGCTGCCGCCAAGCAAGAAATCTTCCAACTGCACGAGGAGGCTGAAGCCGCCCGCGCTCGCGCAGAAAATGCGCGCCGCGAACACGCCGAAGCGCAGCGTTCGCGTGCTCGAGCGGAAGCCGAAGCTGCCGAAGCCTCCGATAGACTAGCCCGCATGCGCCAGGATTTTCAGGCCTTGCAGGAGCAAATCGTCGCGCGACGTGAAGAATTAGCAACGATGTCCGAGCGCCTCGCCAGTGCGGAAACCGCCGAGCAGCGTCACGCCGAGGAGTACTCCCTCGCCAGCGGACGCCTCGATTCTCTGCACCAGCAACACGCCGCTCTTTTGATGGAGGCTTCGGAACTGGAATCCTCCTGCGAGCAGTTGTCGCAACAAGTGGCGGGCTTTCAAACGGACAAGCTCCGCCTGGAAAACCTGAAAGCCGCATTCGAGGGGGAGTGGGAAGCCGCGCGAACTCGCACCACCGAACTCGACGAATCGCTGCGCGGTAAGCGTCAATCGCTCGAAGAACTCCGCGCCGAGCGCGGCCAACACCAGATTGAGAAGGCCCGCAATGACGCCGATCGCGACTATCTGCGGCAGTCGTGTGTCGCAGAGCTCAACGCCCAGCCCGAAGAGTTGATGGCGCAGGAAGCACGGCTTCTGATCGGCGAAGAACTTGTCGCCGCGGAAACGAATTACAACGAAATGAAAGCCCGCGTCGAAGCGATGGGCCCGGTGAACATGATGGCGCTCGAGGAATATCAGGAATGCGAGCAGCGCGAAGCATTCTTGCGGCGTGAGCGCGACGATTTGGTGCAGTCCATCGAAAATACGCAGCTCACCATCAACGAGCTTGACCAGATTTCGCGCCAGAAATTTGAAGAAGCGTTCCATTTCATCAACGCGCAGTTCGCGATAGCCTTCCAGACGCTCTTTGGTGGCGGGCACGGCGAAATGCGCTTGAGCGAACCCGACAGCTCGGGCGAGGCAGGTATTGATATCGCCGCGCAGCCGCCGGGAAAGCGTCTCCAAAATATTTTACTGCTTTCAGGCGGCGAAAAAGCTCTTACCGCGCTGGCACTTCTCATCGCTGTTTTCCGCTATCAGCCGAGCCCATTCTGCATCCTCGACGAGGTCGACGCGCCGCTCGACGAAGCCAATGTCGGACGCTTCAACAAGATGCTCGCCGACATGTGCGGCCAAACCCAATTCATCGTTGTCACTCATAACAGGAAGACGATGGAAATGGGCTCGGTGCTCTACGGCGTGACCATGCAAGAACCAGGGGTTTCGAAGCTTGTCTCCGTCAAATGGGAAGACGAAGCGGCTGCAAGTGAATCGAAAGCGGCGGCAACAAGCAACGCCGCCTAAGCTTCCTTCCGCCCTTGTTGCGGGCTCATTTCTTAACGGTTGACAACCTTGTCCTCTGCGCTAGAATACCCGCCTCTCTGAAAGGAAAGTTTTCCCTTGGCCTCTCCTCACATGAGTTCTGTCATCGCCCAAACAGATTTTGCAGGGTTGAAACTTCTCAAGCGCGGCAAGGTTCGCGATGTTTACGAAGTCGGCGACCGCCTTTTGATCGTCGCCACAGATCGTCTTTCCGCCTTTGACGTCATACTTCCCACGCCTATTCCCGATAAGGGCCGGGTGCTAACGCAGGTTTCGCTGTTCTGGTTCGATAAGTTGGCCGATATTGTTTCCAACCACGTTATTTCTTCGAAAGGTTTTGTCGGCGAACTTGCGCCCTATGCGTCGGCCCTCGAAGGACGGTCCATGCTCGTCCAGCGCACCGAGCCGGTTCCCATCGAATGCGTCGTGCGCGGATATATCTCCGGTTCGGGCTGGAAGGACTATCAGAGAACATCCTCTATTTGCGGGATTCCTCTTCCCAAGGGCTTGCGTGAATCGGACCGTCTGCCGGAACCGATCTTCACTCCGTCGACAAAGGCCGACACAGGTCACGACGAAAATATTTCCTTCGACCAAGCCGTGGCCCGAATCGGTGGCCGGCTCGCGGCAAAGTTGCGTGACACCAGCCTCGCCATCTATGGCCACGCCGTCGAGCATGCCTCCTCTCGCGGAATCATCATCGCCGACACAAAATTCGAATTCGGTCTGGTGGGCGAGCAACTCATCTGGATTGATGAAGCCTTGACCCCGGACTCCTCCCGCTTCTGGCCTGCGGACCAATATGCTCCAGCTAGAGCTCAGCCTTCGTTTGACAAACAGTTCGTGCGCGATTATCTCGAGCGAATTGGCTGGAACAAACAGCCGCCGGCGCCTGCGCTTCCAGCCGACGTTGTCGCCGCCACTCGCGCGAAGTACCGGGATGCCTATCAGCGCATCACCGGCCAGGCACTCGATTCCTAGGCCCGGAAACGAGCTTTTCTCCGAAGAAAGTATGCGGAGCGTGCAACGTGAAAGACCAACTCGAATCACTGGTCGGAATGATGGTCGAGCGCGGAATTTTGCTTGAAGAGGCTGTAACGGAGTTCGAAAAGAAGTTCATTCGCCGCGTGCTCGAGCGCTCGAAGGGCAACCAGTCCCGAGCCGCTAAGGAGCTTGGAATTCACCGAAACACGCTCAGCAGGAAAGTCGGCGAGTACAAACTCGATCACGTCGGCCGCAGCCGCGGCTGATTTGCGCCACCCGCAATTCCAGCAGACTAGAACCGCGATACGATAAAGAAGGCACCGCCGATTGCGATCGCATCCTCGATCAGCGCGATCAGCAAGTCTGGAACCTTGAGTCCCGCCACAAGTCGCTTCCTCGCTTGATAGCCAGCGAAGGTTCCTGCGAGCGCGCCGATCGCTCCGAGAATCGATCCGATAGCGAAGGATTGATTGGCGTTCGCGCACAGAACCGCTCCGGAAAACCCGCCCAGCACTAGGCGGCCGATCAGGGGTCCGGGAGTAGTTCGGCCGGGAGTCTTCGGCAACTTGTCGTTAACGATCTCGCCCACTGCCAGCCCGGAGAAAATGATTGTCGCAGGCAAAGACCCGATGAATGCCCAATGAGAACTGGCAAGACCGATCCATTTCAGATGCGCAGCCCAACTCACCGCCGCGGGCGCTGTCATAGAACGCAGTCCAGCAATGACGCCGATGCCAAACACGAGAAGGCAAACCGTGGAGATTTCCATCGCTCGGCTCCTTGGCCCCGTTGCTCGATGGCCTCGAGCCTAAGGACCGGAGCCGGAGGATACCCGTCACCACCCCAAAAGTACAAATGGCCGGCCCGTGTCCGGACCGGCCATTTCACCCTGCGGAGATTGCTCGAAGACGCTACTTGCCCGGCTTGGCGGGCACTTTATGCGGAGTGCGTTTGCCGCCCTTCTCAGGTGGGATATCCTCGGCATTCACTTTCGCCTTCTCCCAATGAAGCATAAAGGGCCCTGGATCGTATCCGGAAAGAGTCCCGCTGAAACGTACGCCGTCATCCTTCTGTATCCGCGACGCTTCCGGCTGCCCTTCCACCTTTATCTCCATGTTCGCCGTCGTGGCACTCTGCATTTCCTCGGGTGTTGCGCCGGTGTAGGCGCGCAGCACTACCGTACCAGCACCAGGTATGACCTCTATCACCTTTCCCACTACCTCCGGAAATTCCGCGCCGCAGATGGCCAGCCAGGTCATTTTCGCCTTGTCTCCACCCGCCTTCAGATCGGCGATGACCGTTACGATCGTGCTACTGGCGGCGATTTTCTGCAGGTCCGCTGCGCTCGGAATCGACCAGGTCATTGGACGCTGGGGAGAGTTCGCGGCAAGCTGCAGCAATTCGTTAAACTGAGCGTCCACCAGGTTGTCGCAGTTCGGTTGCTCGTAATTGCTCATCTGCTTTCGGAGGTAGGTCTTGATTTGGTCCGCGCCAGTAACTTTTAGGTCCACGGCCCGAGCCAGCGCCCAAAATCCGTCCAGCCATTGCGGCGGATTCGAAGCCACATAGGCGAGCCCCAGCCGGTACGAACTCACTCCGTCATCCGCACTCAGCGCAAGAGCCGCCTTCAGCGATTCGATTGCAGCCGGGTAGTCTTTCAATTGATAGCTCGTCAACCCGGCGCTGTAATTGAAAAGTACGGTGGGCGCTTTTTTTTGCTCCGCAAACTGCGCGTCCGTCATGGTCGCCGGCTTGGGAAGCGTGTTGAGAATTGCGAGTCCCGCCAGCGCCGCTTTGCGGGCCTTTTGCGCTTGATCGTTCGCATCCGGGGCCTTTTCGTTGAAAACAAAGTTGAACGCCAGGGTGCGTTGATACAAAGCCGCTAGACGGGTTCCTTGGTCAACTTTGTCGCCAAGAGCGTCCAGCTTGTCCGCGTACTCGATTGTCTTGGCGTAATTCTTCAACTGAAAGTAGGTCTGATAGTAGACCTGGTAAATGTAAGGCAGCAAAGTGGAGTTGGGAAACTTTGCCACGAAATCATCGAGCAGTTTAATCCTTGCCTGCGGATCCTTCTCGGCACTGGCTGCCTGGTAAGCGTTGTATTCAGGAATCGTGTACGACGTCTTCGCTTGATCCTGCTGCGGGGGCATGGCGGCAGCGGACCGGGCGAATACGAATAATAATACGAATGAAACCACCAGCATTGCCCATGTCCCAATACACTTTCGCATCATCTTCTTGCCGCCTCCTGATACAAGGTCAAATCGGACAAGGGGCCGCTATACGACCACAGCCCCGGAAGGTCACCGGACACAGAAAATCTTCGGAAGTATAGGGAAAGCATTTGGTCGGTGCAAGGTGAATTCCGCGCGGGCCCTGCAATGTTCCTTCCTAAGCAGCTCCTCCGTAACCATTACGCTCTGATGATAGGATGATGAATGCGGGCAATTCGTCGCCCCGCCGGGGCAATTCAATGATCGCAGGAAAACCTCTTGAAAGTAAAGTCGCACTGGTTACCGGCGCTAGCAGAGGCATTGGATTTGCTATTGCCCGCACTCTCAGTCGCCTGGGAGCATCTCTCAGCCTCTGTGCCCGCGATGCAAAAAAGCTCGAGTCCGCCGCCTTGGAACTGAAAGGCCGTGGAGCAGAAATTCTAACTGTCTCCGCCGATGTCTCGCGAGCCGCCGATATCGATTCTTTGCTTCGGAAAACCCTGCAAACGTTCGGTGCCATCGACATTCTGGTCAACGACGCCGGCGTCGGCTACTTTGGCCCAACCCACGAGGCTTCGGAATCAAATTGGGATACGGTGTTAGACACCAATCTTAAATCCGTGTTCCTGCTGAGCAAAGCCGTCGCGCCCGGCATGATTCAGCGGCGCGGAGGCGACATCATCAACGTCGCATCGCTGGCAGGGAAAAACGCCTTCGCCGGCGGTGGAATCTATTGCGCCTCCAAGTGGGGACTGCTGGGACTCACCCAGTCGATGGCGGAAGACTTGCGCCAATACGGAATCCGCGTCAGCGCCATCTGTCCTGGCACCGTCGCTACAGACTTCGGCGCGCACGCGGGTAAAGATCCCCAAAAGATGCTGCAACCAGAAGACGTAGCCCACGCCGTGGAGATGCTCGTCACCCAGGCACCGCAGAGCTTTATCAGCGAGGTTCTTCTCCGCCCGACCCAGAAACCCTGATTTTGCACGATCTTACGAGGAGGAATCCTTTTCCGGCTTCTCGCGTCTGATCATTTAAGTTTGAACGATTCGTGTTCGAATGAATTGAGGCACAATGCCAACGCACTTTGCGGGTTCGAGGAAAACGGTGAGAGCGCTCAACGCTTTCATCAACCTGGTCCGCGCCTGCGATTCCGTGACCGGCAGAATTAGCCTGCAGCTTGAAGCGCAGGGGCTGACCATGGGTCAGTTTGGCGTCCTCGAAGCCCTGCTCCACCTCGGACCCATGTGCCAGCACGCCATCGCCCAAAAGCTCCTGCGCAGTGGCGGGAACATTACCTTGGTTGTGGACAATCTCGAAAAGCACGGCTGGGTGCGCCGTGAGCGCCAGAAGGATGATCGGCGCATGATCATGATCCACTTGACTCAGCAGGGACGCCGCCTGATCGAACGTGTGTTTCCAGATCACGCCAGCGCCATCGAGCGCGAGTTCCGCAACCTCGGCCCGCGGGAGCAAGAGGTATTGCGTCATCTCTGCCGCAAGCTCGGGCGCGGAAACGAAAGATTCGATTCACAAAGACGAAACAAGAGGGAGAAACAATATGCTTGAAATTCGACCCAGTGAAGAACGCGGCCACGCCAGCCACGGGTGGCTCGACACTCATTTTACGTTTTCTTTCGACCAGTATTACGACCCCGACCACGTTCAGTTTCGCTCGCTGCGCGTTCTCAATGAGGATGTCGTTGCTCCAGGCCAGGGCTTCGGCATGCATCCTCATCGTGACATGGAGATCCTTACCTGGATTCTCGAGGGCTCGCTCGAACATCGCGACAGCATGGGAACCGGCGCGGTCATCCGTCCCGGCGAACTCCAGCACATGACGGCCGGTACGGGCGTGATGCATAGCGAGTTCAATCCATCTTCGAAGGAACCCGTACATTTGTTGCAAATCTGGATCACCCCCGAGCGCAAAGACCTCCAACCGGAATACGAGCAACTCTCGTTCCCCGCCTCCGACCTCCGCGGCAAGTTCCATTTCGTTGCGGGACCAAAAGGGCCGGTCACCATTCGTCAGGACGCGAACCTGCACATCGCGCGCCTCGACAAAGGTGCGCAAGCCGAACACTCGCTCGAAAAGGGCCGCCACGCGTGGATTCAAGTCGCTCGCGGCTCGGTTCGCGTGAACGGAGTGGAACTGAAGCAAGGCGACGGCGCTGCAATTTCGAACGAGCCAGAAGTGCGAGTCGAAGCAAAAGACCCATCGGAAGTCCTGCTGTTTGATCTGCGGTGAACCGATTTCACCGAAAAGGGGAAGAACCATGAATTCTTCGAGCAACACGACGGCCCTGCTGGGACGCCTCCTCATAAGCCCGATTTTTCTCTTTAGCGGTTTCTCCAAACTCGCGATGTATTCCCAAGTGGTCGGTTTCGCCGGCGCGAAAGGCATGCCCATGCCCGAAATCGCCATCGCTCTTGCAGCCGCCACCGAAATTATCTGCGGCCTCGCAGTCCTGATAGGATTAAAGACGCGCGCCGCGGCTTGGTTGCTGTTCTTCTACTTGATTCCGACCACTCTGATCTTTCACAATTTCTGGGCGTCGTCGGGCGCTGAGCACCAAGAGCAAATGCTGAATTTCGTGAAGAACGTGACGATCATGGGAGGCTTGCTCATCCTCGCCGCCAACGGTGCGGGCGGGTATTCGCTGGATCGTACGCGCGGGGCGAAAGCCTGAAGGCCACCGTTCAGATTAGGATCAATTGAAATCATACAAATGGAGGAGACATGCCGGCACCAAAGAAGCCTGCTGAAACACGAATCCCGATTCATGACTTGATCCGAAACCGTTGGAGCCCGCGCGCCTTTGAAAGCCGCGCGGTCGAGCCGAAAAAGCTCTGCGCGTTGTTCGAAGCGGCGCGCTGGGCCGCTTCATCCTTCAACGCCCAGCCCTGGTCATTCATCGTCGCCACCAAGGACGATCCTGCCAATTTCAAGAAAATCCTCGACTCCTTCGTCGAGTTTAATCAGGGTTGGGCCAAGAACGCTCCGGTCGTAATGCTCAGCGTGGCGGCCATGAACTTCGCACACAACCACGAACCGAATCGCCATGCATTCCACGACGTCGGCCAAGCCGCCGCAAATTTGGCCTTGCAGGCGACCGCCCTGGGCCTCGAACTTCATCAGATGGCAGGCATCCTTCCGGACAAGGCCCGCCAGCTTTTCCAGATTCCAGACGGTTACGAAGCCGTCGCGGGAATGGCGCTCGGCTACCCGGGAGATTCCTCCTCGCTCCCTGAACCGCTACGCAAACGAGAGGAAGAGCCGCGAACGCGCAAGGCGCTGGAATCCTTCGTCTTCGCTGGCACCTGGGGAAACACTGCGGCGTGCGCCGCTCCAGGGAACTGATTGGCGCCCCAAAATCCGCAATCAGCTAGCTCGCCCCTGGGGCGGCGACCCCGGCTCTTGCCTCGCGACGACGCGCAGGCAACCCTCTCAGAATCTCGGGAATCTCAACATCGAGATATGTTGTCTGTTTCCCATTAGTTAGAGGTGCCGAGTAGCTTAGCCCGCAGCCGTGTTAAATCTAGAGGCAGTCGGGTATTTACCCGATTCTGTAAGCCCTGCCGAGGGCCTTAGAATCAATAATTTACAGGCCCCAGAATCTTGGCATGGAGAACAGGAAGAACGAGGACTAACTTTGGGTTCCGAGGCAAGATCGGCAAATCTCTGGGCGAGCACAGGAAACCTGCTCGCGTGGGCCCCGGCCCTGCGCGTTGGTGCGGCTTGCCTGGCGGTCGCAGCCTTCTTTGGATGCCTCGTTTGCCCCCCAGCCCGCGCCGACGTGGGCATCGTTCTGAACGAATCGCTCGACACCAGCGTCGCCAGAATCACGGGTTCCGGCCACAGCGCCGTGTACTTCTCGCGGATTTGCGCGGACGGCCCGGTGAAGCTCCGCCTCTGCGCGGCAGGCGAACGGGGCTCGGTCATGAGCAATTACACGACGCTCGGCGAAGACCGGCCTTTTGAATGGAACGTTGTGCCTCTCAGCATCTACCTTTACGGCGTTGAAGACCCCGAGCTCGAACCGGTCTACGGCTCAGAGAAGATCAAGCACGCTCTCGAGGAACGCTACCGCGAAAAGTATTTGACGGGTTACTGCGAAAGCAAGACGTGTCGCACCGGGAACGGCTCAGAGTGGCGGGAGATGGTCGGCGCCACACTTTCGCGAAGCATCTACATCTTCATCGTGGCCACAACTGTCGAACAGGACCAGAACTTAATCGCGGAATTCAATTCCCTGCCGAACCAGAACCACTTCAACGGCGTCACGCGCAACTGCGCCGACTTCACCCGTCGCGTAATCAACACTTATTTCCCGCGCGCCGTCAGCCCCGACTACATCAACGACTTCGGCATGACCAGCCCTAAGGCGATCGCCCACTCCTTTAGCCGCTACGCTTTGCGCCACCCGGAATCTCAATATCGCGCCCTGCACTACGCGCAGTTGCCCGGACGCATCAAGCGCAGCACGGAAGTTCGCGCGGGAACCGAGCAGCTATACCGCTCCAAAAAACTCCTGGTACCGATGATCATCTTCGCGGATCACGAGCTTCCGTTTGTCGCCGCATCTTATTTGCTCACCGGCCGCTTCAATCCGGAGCACGAGTCCGAAGAACATCCCAGCATCGAAGTCACCGAAGCGGACCACGAAATTTACCGCGCAAAAGCGGAAAAGAACGAAGCGCGCGTCAAAGAACTCCAGGGGGTGCTCCGGGACCGGCGCGCGGATGTTGTCGGCACGTCGAAAGAATGGAGCGCCTACAAGACCGCATTCGCCTTGGTGGTTGACGAAGCGGTGCGTAACGAGATCATTCCGAATCGCAAATACCTCGACCACTTCTACCATCGCCTTGAAGCTACCGGCACGCTCGCTCTCGAAGCGGACGGAACCTCCGCCATGGAAATCTCGAATCAGGATGAGAAGACCCGGGTGGGGCTGAGCGCCAGCAACATTTTGTCTCGGGGCTCCGACCCTGAACTAGCCTACGTCCTGATGCTGACGCGCATCGATCGAGTCTTGAAAAGTCCCAAGCACAGCCGTGAGACGATGCCGGAATTCAGAAGGGATTGGGAGCTCTTGCAGGCCGCGCGCATCAAAACGATTGACGTCGATTCCCCTCCCGCGTTGCCCGGCGTAGCGATGCGTTCCGGCGTGGCCGCCTCAATCGGGAAAAATTAGATCCTCTACGCTCTGCGGAAACAGGTTCCGCCCAAGATTCACGATCGAGCCCGCGCTCGATCCCCGGCCGCATGATCTGCCTCTCGCGCATGGCCTCAATTTTTTGCTGGGATTTATGATATCGTTATCACCTTGAGTAACCGAGCACGCACCTCGATTTGCGCCCTATTCGGTTTTCTTTCGCTCGGCGTGTTGTACGGACAATCCGCCTCTTTGCACCCTGCTAGGGATACAACCCTAGCCTCGCCGGCCGTGGCTCCTACAATCGTTATCGGCTTCGTTGGTGGCTTTGTCCGGCACGACAATCTAATCCACAGCGGCGTGCAGGTGGCCGCGCGTCTCCGCGAGGACTATCGCTCCGGCGTGTACGTCGAGTCGTTCGAGAATCACCGCGGCGAGAAAGCTCACGCCGCGATCCTCCGGCTCCTCGATGCCGATCACGACGGTGTCCTTTCCCCCGAAGAAAAGCGGAACGCCCGCATCATTATTTATGGAATTAGCTGGGGCGCTTCCGAAACGGTCAATCTTGCCCGCGAACTCGAGAAGGACGGTATTCCCGTGCTTCTCACTATCCAGGTCGACAGCGTTTCGAAAATCGGTGAGAACGACTCTCTCATTCCCGCCAATGTTGGCGAGGCGGTCAACTTCTTCCAGCCCGACGGACTGCTCCACGGCCGGCCGGAGATTCGCGCCGCCGACGCTGGTAGCACCGAGATCCTCGGCAACTTCCGTTACGACTATAAAAAAACGCCCATCCGCTGTGAGCAATATCCCTGGTACGACCGCGTCTTCGCAAAAACCCATACCCAGATTGAGTGCGACCCAAAGGTATGGAATAAGGTGGAGTCCCTTATTCGCTCAAAACTCCCGGCCTCCGCTTCCGGTTCTTCCGCGCGGCTCTCGACCCGGTAATCAAAATCCGTTCGCCGGCTCGCTCTCGCATTTCCCGGGCTTGTTATCAAGCAATACAGCGATTCCCCGAAGCGGTTTCGGATTTTGCTGTAGGCTTCACTAGTTCGCGCTATTTTTCCCCGTTTTCCACGATTTTTTCCTCACATTTGGGCAACTGCATCGACGATGCCCCCGAGCAGCTACCGCAACATCGCCGGTCTTATACGGGCATTGCCGTATGGTCGTACTACGGCCGGGGCGGTACCCTTGTCGGCGGGTTGTAAGTTTTCTTATTCTTAGGCTCTTAGGATGTCCGAACGGTCACGTATCGCGATGCGATCTCGCACCGCTGTTGCTATTGATTCGATTCTGATGTCCCGACTCACCTGGGAACTCGTACCAGGGGCAACGAGTCTAATTGAGGAGGCCTACCGGTGAAGGCTACCAAAGAAACTGTTGCTCCCGCCGGCGAAGAAATTACGCGCGAACAGTTGATCAACCTCTTGACGGAAGACTTATCGCGCGAGTACCAGGCCGTAATCTCCTATGTCGTTTATTCCCAGTTTCTAAAGGGCGCTCAATACCTGAACATCGCCGGCGAACTGGAAAAGCGCGCCGCCGAAGAACTCGACCATGCTCTCACGATTTCCAACCAGATCGAATATCTCGGCGGAATGCCTGCCGTCGAGCCCAAGCCCCTGCGCACGTCCGAGAAAGCCACCGACATACTCCAATTCGACCTCGAGAACGAAGCCGAAACCATCCGCAACTACCGGGAGCGGGTCGACCAATGCGAGCAACTTGGCGAATTCGCAATCGCGGATCATATCCGTGAAATCCTGATCGACGAACAAGACCACTTAATTTCTCTCGCCAAGGCCCTCGGACGTGAGGTTCCGGTCATTAAACATGCGGGAAAGAACGAAAGAGGGGTAAGGGCCGCCTGATTTCGTATTCGCCGTAGCTGGTGCCCCCCCGCGGCCCGGTGGAAGTTCGAGAAGGAGTCACCGTATGAAAGCGGCTTCGATCGTCGGAGTTCTGCTGGTGATTCTCGGAGTGATTGGCCTGGCTTATCAGGGAATTAGCTACACAAAGAAAAAGGACATCGTCGACTTGGGGCCGATTCACGCCACCGCCGACGAGCACAAAACCATTCCTATTCCGCCCGTGCTCGGCGGCATCGCACTGGTGGGAGGAATCGCTTTGCTGATTGCAAGTGCGAAATCGGGCTCCTAACCCGATCGATTCGCTTGCCGGACGGTTTGTTTGACGCGTTTTCCAATCTGATGACCAGGAGGAAATCGCAATGAGCGACCTCAGCAACTTTGAAAAGAAGGAAAAGGGCGTCTTGGTGGACGTGGCACGCACCATCGGTTCCAGTCTCGGCAGCGTGGCCGCCGCAGTGGAATCGGCGACAGCGGCGGCCGATAGCGCATTTCATCGCAGCGCCGCAAAGCCGAGCACCACAAAGCGGCGCAGCGCCAAAAGGCCTTCGGTTAAGCGCACCGCGAAAACTGCGGCCAAGCGCGCCGCAAGGAAAATGCGCGCGTCTGGAGCATCGGCGGCCCGAAAGATGACCAGTCGGGGCTCACGGCGTTCTTCCGGTCGCCGCAAGTAACACGGTCAACCACCCAGCGGAGGGAAAATGAGCGCTCTTCGAATTCTAATCGCTGACGACCACGACGTGATCCGTCGCGGTCTAAAGACGGTGCTCGAAACCCACCCTGGCTGGATCGTCTGTGGTGAGGCGCGTACCGGAAGAGAAGCAGTCGCCAAATCGGAAGAGTTGAAACCCGATGTGGTGATCCTCGACGTCAACATGCCGGAAATGAGCGGTCTCGATGCGGTGAAGAAGATCCGGGAAATCCTTCCGAAGACGGAAGCCTTGATGCTCTCGCTTGAGTATTCCGACCAGCTCGTCGCCGGGTGCATCGATGCTGGAGCCCGCGGATACATGATAAAGGCCGACGCCGGTACGCAGATCGTCTCCGCCGTGGAGGCCCTCGGGAATCACAAGCCTTTCTTCACGCCGCGCGTGAAAGACGCGGTGCTGGGCGAAAACGCGATTGTCGGAGACCTGAAAAACGGCAGGAGAACTACGCGAGAACGCTTGACCGCCCGCGAGCGCGAAGTGGTCCGCTTGATCTCGGAGGGAAAGCACAGCCGCGAGGTAAGCGCCACTCTGGGCATCAGTGTGAAGACCGTCGAAACTCATCGTGCCAACATCATGCGCAAGCTCGATATACACTGCATGGGCGATCTGGTGCGATACGCCTTGCGCAATCGGCTGGTCGATGCGTGATCACCTGTGAGCTCTGATTTGTGGTTGCGGCTGACCCTGGCTCGACGCTTTGAATCTTAACGAGGAGATATGCTGCGCTGGCGCTCATTTTCCTGGTTGTCGCGATGGTCGCGGGAATTTCGGGCTTCGCCGGAATTATGGTGGCCGCGGCGGGAATCGCGAAGCTCCTGTTCTACCTGTTCCTGGTTCTCCGCTTGGTCTCGCTGATCGGCAGTCTCGTCGCCAGAGCTTGAGAAAACCGCAACCCACGTTTCGTGAAGGAGCCTAATCCGCTGGCCGCTCAAGAAGGGAAAAGTGTGCCCATCGCGTATGTTCGTGCCCGGTGACTTCCGGCGAGTATGGCAGCCCGCAGCGGGAAACCATGGGAAAAACGCTCGACGTTGATTGCCGATGTGGCCATTCCGGCTGCGCCGGTCGAGGCCACTAAAGACGGTGGACGCCACGCATCTCGGCCCCGGCACCGATACCCGCTTTGAACCAGGCGGGTGAGTGTGCGCACAGCTGGATGCTCATTTCCCCAATGTCGCGAAGAACCCCACCGAGGCTAGAAGCATCACAGCTGTGGCCATCCATCCCATCGTCTTCAGCGCCCTCGAAATCGTGAAATTCCCCATGATCTTTGAGTTTCCGGACATGAGCATGGTCATCACCATGAGTGGTACGGAAACGATTCCATTTAGCGCCGCTGCCCAGAACAGTGCTCGAATCGGATCGAGCCCCACGAAATTCAGAGCGACACCGACCAGCGTCGCCATCGCGATCACTCCATAAAACCTGGGCGCTTCGCCGGCTTTCAGTTCCAGGCTTGCGCGCCATTTGAATGTTTCCGCGAGCGCGTAGGCTGCCGAACCCGCCAGAACGGGCACTGCCAGCAGTCCCGTGCCGACGATCCCCAGCGCAAACAACAGAAATGCCAAATGGCCGGCCAAAGGTTCCAGCGCAAGCGCCGCTTGCGCGGAAGTCTCGACTTGTTTGCCGGCGGCATGCAGCGTGGCGGCGGTGCACAAGATGATGAAGAACGCGACGAGGTTGGAAAAACCCATCCCGATATACGTGTCGATCTTGATTCGCTCGAGCTGTTTCGTCGCCTGCCACGGCGCCTTCCGCAGCGGCATTTCCCCGGGGTTCACGCTGACATCTTCCGCCTCTTCCGACGCCTGCCAGAAAAAAAGATACGGACTGATCGTCGTCCCTAACACCGCGATCAGGGCCGTGAAGTAATTCGACTGGAATGAAATCGACGGAAACAACGTGGCGCGAATCGCCTGGCCCCAAGGCACGCGCACCACGAACACGGTGGCCACATAGGCCAGCAACGCCGCCGTCAGCCACTTCAGATACTTCAGGTAAGAGTTGTAGCGCACCAAAGTCTCGAGTACCAGCGATAGGACGCCGAACAGTAGAACGTACGCGGTCGCCGGCCCGGGAACTAGCAATTGGGCTGCCGCCGCCATCGCTCCAATATCCGCGCCGAGATTGAAGATGTTCGCGAAGCAGAGAAGCAAAACCGTCGAGTAGAGTATTGGCCGTGGATAATTCTTCCGGATGTTGCCGGCTAGCCCCGCGCCCGTTACCCGCCCGATCCGTGCACAGATTTCCTGGATCACGGCCATGAGCGGGTACGAGAAAAGCATTGTCCACAGCAAGCCGAACCCGAACTGAGCGCCCGCTTGCGAATACGTGGCAATGCCGCTCGGATCGTCGTCGGACGCTCCGGTGATCAGCCCGGGGCCAAGTTTCCCGAAGACCCATGCGACTCCGTATTTTTCTTCGGCTGCGATTGCCTGAGTCCTTCGATGCACGGCCGGGCAAGGAACTCTTGCTGCCGCGTCTCAGCGGTCAAATTTTCGGAAGGACGATGCCCTGCTGCGCCTGGTACTTTCCCTTTTTGTCTTTGTAGGAGACCTCGCATTGCTCATCGGATTCGAAGAAGATCACCTGGCACAATCCTTCGTTGGCGTAAATCCTGGCGGGAAGCGGCGTGGTGTTGCTGATCTCCAGCGTCACGAAGCCTTCCCATTCCGGCTCGAACGGCGTCACGTTGACGATGATCCCACAACGCGCGTAGGTGGACTTCCCCACGCAGAGCGTTAGCACGTTTCGCGGAATGCGGAAGTACTCCACCGAGCGCCCGAGTGCGAACGAGTTCGGCGGAACGATGCAGATGTCGCCCTTGAATTCCACAAATGATTTCGCGTCGAAATGTTTCGGATCCACGATCGACGAATTCACGTTGGTGAAAATGCGAAATTCGTCCGCCACCCGCATGTCGTAGCCGTACGAGGAAACTCCGTAGCTGATTACGCCGTCGCGTACCTGGCGATCCTCGTAGGGCTCGATCATTTTGTGGTCGCGTGCCATCCTGCGAATCCATTTGTCAGACTTCACCGACATCCGAACCTCCTTCAAGGATACAATCGAGATTGGGGAGCGCTCCGGAGCGGCGCATGTTATTACACGGTGCGGCGCTTGACAACCCGCAAACCCCTGTCTAGCATGGGGTTCCGCCCGCTGGAGGATCGTGTGATCAAGCTCGATATCGTAAATGCCATCGTAACGAAGACCAACATCACCCGCACGAAAGCCGAACAAGCTGTCGAAACCGTCTTCGAGGCCATGAAGAACGCCCTTGGACGTGGCGAACGCATCGAGCTCCGCCGCTTCGGCGTTTTCAACGTCAAGCCGCGCAAGACCGGCATCGGCCGCAACCCGCGCACCGGACAGCAAGTCAGCATTCCGCCCGGCAAAGCGGTGCGCTTCAAGCCGGGAAAAGAACTCCAGTCGCTCCCGGCTTCCACTCCGGCCGCCAAGTCCTGAGCGGCGCGCGCGGCGGCTTCGGAGGCGCTCGCAGGCGGCAAACGAAGCCCAGCAATTCGGCGCGCTATAGCATCCAATCTCGATGAACGAAGGCAACGGCTATCCTCGCATTCCAGTCGAAGACTTGCAGTTCCCGCCGTTCCCGCAGGACCCGCTAGTCACCGAGTCGCTGCCGCGATTCCGCCGGCAGCACCGTCTGTGGCCAGCGGTGCTGTTGTTCTTTCTCACTGTGATTTCAACTCTGGCCGTGGGTTCCGAGTTCGCGCAGTCGTACGCGCGAAACATCACACCATTCTCCGGAGATGGGAATCTGTTTTTCATGATGGTCGAGCCGCTTAGGCATCCCAGTTTGCTCCTCCTTGGCATTCCGTTTTCGCTCACGGTAATGGGCATCCTGCTCGCGCACGAGCTGGGCCACTACTTCGCGTGCAAGTTTTACCGCATGGATGTGACCTATCCATATTTCATTCCGGCGCCAACGCTGTTCGGCACGTTCGGCGCGTTCATTCTGATTCGCTCCCCGTTTCGATCCCGCCGCGCGCTGTTCGACGTGGGAATCGCCGGGCCGATCGCGGGCTTCGTTATCGCCGTGCCGGCGATGGCATCCGCGATCGCCGCGTCGAAGATCGTGCCGGACGCGCAGGCGGGCGCTTCCATCTTATTCGGCAATCCCCTGCTGATGCGGCTGTTCATGGCGTTGTTTCATCCTGGAGTGGAACCCTCCGCGATCCTGCTTCATCCGGTGGGACGCGCCGCGTGGCTCGGGCTTCTTGCGACGGCGCTGAACCTGATGCCGATCTGGCAGCTCGATGGCGGGCACATTCTGTATAGCCTGGTGAGCGAGCAGCACCGGAAAATCTCGCTCGTTCTTTCACTCGCTCTAATTGTTCTTGGAAGATTCGCGTGGCCTGCCTGGTATTTCTGGGGCGGTGCGCTGCTGCTGTTGACATTGCGATTCCGTCATCCGCCGGTAATGGATCGATGGGAACCGCTGGACGCGCGGCGCAAACTGCTGGCGCTTGCGGCGCTCGCCATATTCGCTCTCTGCTATACGCTGTCGCCGACCTGGGAGCCTCTTGAAGGTCCGACGATTCAGGCGAGATTTGTGGGATCGACATCGACGATGACCGCCGTTTCGGGAATTTCCTTCGAGGCGCAGAAATCGAGGCAGCCGGAGAGCGCTTGCGCGAGTGCGGAGCGCTGCGGCGACTTCAAAACAAACTGGAAGCGGTAGTCCTTGCGAAGGCGCGCGACGGGCGCCGCGGCCGGGCCCAGAATTTTGACGCCGCGATTTTCAAACGGAGCAAAGTAGCCCGCCAGTGCGCGAGACCAGCGAATGGCGTTTTCGATTTTGCGGTCGCGCACCAGAACGGTTGCGAGCGCCGTGAAGGGCGGATAGTGCAGCAAGCGGCGGAAGTGCGCTTCCTTATCGTAGAACGAAATGTAATCCTGCTGCGCGGCAAACTGAATCGCGTAGTGCTCGGGGTAATAGGTTTCGACGAAAACTTCACCGGCCAGCTCGCCGCGCCCGGCGCGCCCGGCTACTTGCGTCAGCAATTGGAAGGTGCGCTCGGCGGCACGAAAATCAGGCCGGCCGAGCGCGAGATCCGCGGCGACAACTCCTACCAAAGTCACGCGCTGGAAATCGTGCCCTTTCGCTACCATCTGCGTGCCAACCAGAACGTCAATCTCGCCCTGAGCAAATGCGCCGAGGATCTGCTGGAAAGCGTGCTTGGTGCGGACGGTGTCGCGGTCAAGTCGCGCGATTTTTGCGTTTGGAAATTGATCGCGTAAATATTCCTCGATGCGCTCGGCGCCATCGCCGACGAAATACATGTATTCGGCGTTGCACTTCGGGCATTGCTTTGGCGGGCGTATCGAATAGCCGCAATAGTGGCACTCAAGACGCGCGCGGCTTTTGTGATACGTCAGCGCAATGCTGCAATTCCCGCACCCTACAAACGCGCCGCAACTGCGGCAGAGCAGTGACCAGGAATATCCACGGCGATTGATCAGTACCATCGCCTGCGTGCCTTCCTGGAGACGCAGCGCGATGGCGGCGCGAAGCGATTCGGAAACAGGCGCGGCGCGATGCTGACGGCGGAATTCCTCACGCAGGTCGACGACGCGCACGGCGGCGAGCGGACGATTCTCGACGCGCGAAGTAAGCTCGATCAAATGATATTTTCCGGCGCGAGCGTTGTGATAGGTCTCAAGCGAAGGGGTCGCAGAGCCTAGGAGCGCGACGGCGCCTTCGAGGCGCGCGCGGTAGACGGCCGTATCGCGGCCGTTATAGCGCGGCGCTTCTTCCTGCTTGTAACTCGATTCCTGCTCTTCATCGACGATTACTAGCCCAAGGTTTTCGAGCGGCGCAAAAACCGCCGAGCGCGTCCCGACTACAATCTGAGCTTCCCCGCGCCGCGCGCGCCACCACTCACGCGCGCGCTCGTTGTCGGGCAAGCCGCTGTGAAGGATGGCCACGCCGGCGCCGAAGCGCGCGCGCACCAGGCGTCCTACCCAAAGCGTGAGTGCGATTTCGGGCACCAGGACGAGCGCGGTACTTCCCCGCGAAAGCGTGGCCTCAATCGCGCCCAGATATACTTCGGTTTTTCCGCTTCCCGTGATGCCATGAAGCAAACCCGCCGTAAATTTCGCCGCGACAAGCCAGTTCCAAATTTCAGCGAGAGCCTGGTTTTGTTCGGCGTTCAGAGTGTTCGTGGGAGGAGTGAAGCCCGTGTCCCAGGAGTCTTCCTCGGCGGTGAGTGGCTCTTCCCAGGTCAAAAGGCGTGATTTTTTCTCGAGCCGTAGAATCACGGCG
>Ga0307475_10000134_pt1 | contig 42152 bp, 35 predicted proteins | sample atmos_gasesECM1C_FD_203317 | JGI IMG/M metagenome (GOLD analysis project Ga0307475, IMG submission 203317) | Hardwood forest soil microbial communities from Morgan-Monroe State Forest, Indiana, United States - atmos_gasesECM1C_515 | ecosystem: Environmental > Terrestrial > Soil > Temperate... | reverse complement strand
ATCGCCGGCTCGGGAAATCACATGCTCACATCGGGCCTGAACGACTTCGTATGGGCAGGCTTCGTGTTGACTTCGTTCCCGCGCGCGATGCTTATCATGGCCGCGGCGTTTGGGCTCTGGCGGGCCCGGCTGATCTCGAACGCAGTCTTCGCGGCCGGGGTCGCTGCCGTCGTGCTCGTCTTGCTAGGCGGCACCACCTGGCTGAGCGGCGGATTCTGGGCACCGGACGGCGTCTATTCGCGCTTCGTCTCGCCTGCCATTGGCTTGGCGTGGGGCATGGTCGTGAGCGGGGTGCTCTTGACCCGAAGTCCTGCTACACGTGCTGGATGGTGAGGCCGGCGGGTACAAGACATGCGGGAAGTCGATCGGTTTTACTACGATGCTTCTTGGTCAAAAGTTTCCAGTTCAGGCTTTGGCATATATTTTCCTTTTTCAATGTATGACAGTTAGAAACTCTGAGTTATACCTGGGGGTGCCGGGGGACAGACGGGAAGTTCCCCCGCTCTGAAAGTCTCCAATCATTACGAGCCAAACGATCGATATCACATGAACATCAGAAATCGCCCGGTCTATCCACGATTTCCGATGTCGGGGGCAGGCGCGGTTCAACGCTTCTGGTACAGGTGAAAGATGTAGTCCTTCGCCTTCACGACCGTATGGCACGCGTGTCCGCAGTCTGAGGGGCTTTTGGGATCGGCCGTGAACTTGTCCGACGCGGCTTCGTAGTTGAACAGCGCGTATCCCCATCCGGCGCTTTTCGGAAATCTCTTGCTGTCCTTTTCGATGACGAAAGCCTGGGTAAAGACGTCTGGCACATCCACGACGAAGGGGGCCTCCGTGCTCTTCTTCGGCTTCCATTGGAGCTTCACGATCTTGGAGCCATCCGGGAAAGGCTGGCCGTTGCCCGGAACGCCGGCCTTGTACGCCTCGATCATAGTCGGATTGGCGACGATCACCTTGAGCACTTCGTCGGTCCGGGCGGAAGAGACCACCGCCCAGTCCTCGTATCCTCTGAAGTCGGAGAGCGCGATTCCGCTCGGCGATTTCAGCGAGTACTTGTCCTGCGCGTAAACGGCCGCGGCGCCGAGGACGGCGAGCACTGCCGTGGCTATCGCAATCGTAAGCTTGCTTTTGCGCTCCATGGCTGATCCTTGTCTTAACCAGGATTCCCATTTTGGCTGCTGGAATGGGCGCAGCATATCACATACCCAATTCTTAGGTGCCGGGGACAGACGGGGAAGTTTCCCTTACTCTGAAGGATGTTCACAAGAAAACGATCAGCTACTGCGTGAAGGACGGCAGTGGACGTATCTACGCAGCAGGTCTACGCAGCAGGTTCGTCCTTGGCTTGTTTCGGCCAACTCCCACAGTTTCGGTCATTTACCAAGAGGTTAAATTCTTTACTTTATAAAGATGCGCCTTCCTGGTATGCTGCGTCTGGGTGAATTTGCGCCTGCTGTTTCACTTACCTACCTGCTACGTTCCCGGGCTTTCGCGGATTTTGTGTAACTCCATTAGAATGTGCAGATCCGGCTGCAGTGTCCTCCAAGTCCTTTAGATTCCGCAGATCCGGGAAACCGGGGGGAGGGGGCGGCGTCGCGATCCCAGATTTGACACCCCACACCGCCGTCGATAGTATCGAATTGCTCCCGTCGGACAGATTTCTTGCGGACCTGGCATTACCGCGCGGCGGCGTACTCCCATGAAACTTGCGTATTTTGATTGTTTCTCAGGCATTAGCGGCGACATGACTCTCGGCGCGCTCTTCGACGCCGGCTGCGACCTCGCGCAACTCCGAGAGGAATTGCGCGGCTTGCAGGTGCCAGGCTGGGAATTGTCCGCCGAAAAGGTCTGGAAGAACGGCATGGCCGCCACGTACGCGAGAGTGAAGACCGAAGACCAGCAAAAACATCGCTCGCTGAGCGCCATTTTGCAGATTCTCCGGGATTCAAAATTGGCGTCGCCAGTGCGCGATCGCGCTTCCGCCATTTTCCAGAAGCTGGGCGAAGCAGAGGCTCGCGTCCACGATGTGCCCGTCGAGAAAATCCACTTTCATGAAGTTGGCGCGGTCGACGCCATTGTGGACATCGTCGGCGCATGCCTCGGCTTCCACATGCTGGGAATCGAGAAGTTTGCGTGTTCACCGCTCAATGTGGGCGGCGGCACAGTGAAAATGGCACACGGAGTCTTGCCCGTACCCGCGCCTGCTACGGCGAATTTGCTGCAAGGCAAGCCGACTTACTCCAACGGCGTGCAGCGCGAACTCGTGACTCCGACTGGTGCGGCGATTGTCGCCACGTTGTGCGATTCCTTCGGTCCGCAACCGCCGATGAGCGTTTCCGCCATCGGTTACGGCGCGGGCGCCGCCGATCTCGAATGCCAGCCCAACGTGCTGCGCATCATGATTGGCGAAGCGGTGGAAAAAGTTGTGCCTGGGTACGACCAGGAAATCACCGTCATCGAAGCCAATCTCGACGACATGAATCCGCAGATTTACGGCTACTTTCAGGAGAAAGCGCTCGCCGCCGGCGCGCTGGACGTCTTTACGACGCCGGTGCAGATGAAAAAAAATCGCCCCGGAACGCTGCTCACCGTGCTGTGCCAGCTGGCGGATGCGCAAACGCTGATGACGTTGATTTTCGCGGAGACGACAACATTTGGCGTGCGTACGCATGGGGCGCAACGGCGCGTACTTCCGCGCGAGTTCGTTAAAGTGACTACGAGCTTCGGCGAGGTGCGCGTCAAGCTGTCGCGCGTGAACGGGCGCATCCTGCACGTCGCTCCCGAATACGACGACTGCCGCAAGCTGGCGGAAGAAAAGAATGTGCCGCTGCAGCGCGTAATCAACGAAGCGCTGCGCAACTACGAAGGCAGCAAGTAACGAAACAACTGAAAACTGGAAAATGGCGCAAGCAAAACCCAAATTTTATCTGACCACGCCGATCTACTACACGAACGGCTTGCCGCACATTGGGCACACCTATACCACTGTCGTGGCCGACACCGTGCGCCGCTACAAGCGCATGCAGGGCTACGAAGTGGTGATGACCACCGGCACGGACGAGCACGGAGTGAACGTCGAGCGCGCCGCGCAGAAAGCCGGCATTCCGGAATCGGAATTCGTGGCCAGGATGGCCGAAGCGTGGCGCGCGCTGTGGGAGGAACTCGGCGTTCCCGCCGATGAATTTATTCGCACCACCGAAGTGCGTCACGCGCGCACGGTGCAGTGGCTGTTCAAGTTGTTCCGCGAAAACGGTTTCGTCTATCCCGGCCATTACACCGGGCAATACTGCATCTACGACAATGCGTACGTAGATGTAAAACCCGGCGAGAATTGTCCCGATTGCGGCCGGCCCACCGAAACGGTCACCGAAGAGAATTATTTCTTCAAGCTTTCCGCGTTCGAGAAACCGCTTCTCGATTTGTACAAGAAGAATCCGACTTTCATTCAGCCGGAAACGCGGCGCAACGAAATTCTGAGCTTCGTCGAGGGCGGCCTTCGCGATCTGAGCATTACGCGCACGTCCAGTCGCTGGGGCATTCCCGTTCCCAGCGAAGAGAAACACGTCTTTTACGTCTGGTTCGACGCGCTGACGGCGTATCTCAGCGCCGTCGGCGGCCCGGAGTATGAGCGGCGCGGTTTCTGGCCAGCGGATTTGCACTTGGTGGGCAAAGACATCATTCGCTTCCACACCGTGTACTGGCCGGCATTCCTGATGGCTGCCGGCCTCCCGCTGCCCAAGCAGGTGTGGGCGCACGGCTGGTTCCTTATTGACGCCGGCAAGATGAGCAAGTCCAAAGGTAATGTTGTACTCCCTCGTCCTATTGCGCAGGTGCTTGGTATGGATGCGCTGCGCTACTACATGCTGCGCGAAACCGTATTCGGCCAGGATGGAAATTTCAGTTACGACGCGCTGGTGCAGCGCTACAACAGCGATCTCGCGAACGGCCTTGGCAACCTGGCCAGCCGTACGTTGACCATGATCGAGAAATACTGCAGTGGCGCGATGCCTAAGGGCAGCGGCGAGCAGGCAGTTTCGCTTGCGCCTTGGAGCGTGCCGGAAACAATTCAGCAGATTCGGTCATTGTATGAACAATATCAGTTCACCCGGGCGTTGGAAGAAATCTGGCGCCTGATCACCGACGTGGATTTGCTGATCTCGGAGCAAAAACCCTGGGCGCTGGCGGAAGATCCCGCCAAGCGCGCGCAACTGGAAACCGTGCTATGGATTGCCGCCGATACGCTCCGCGTTGTTGCGGTGCTGGCGCATCCCGTGATTCCCAACGCAACGGAGAGGCTCTGGAAATCACTGGGGCAGGGCGGGTCTGTGGGCGAGCAGGGAATTGACGCGCTCGAGTTTGGGGCGATCAAGCCGGGAGTGAAGATTGCAAAAGCGGAAACACTATTTCCGCGAGTCGAAAAACAGGAAGCTTTGGAGAGGATGGAAGCGATGGAAAGCGAACCCCAGAAGCCAGTAGCGGTACCTGCGGCAAGTGGCGGCACGGTGGCAAGCCCATCAGGTGCGGCGGCGCAGACCGCTCCCGAAAAAATCGCGATTGACGATTTCGCGAAAGTCGAGATGCGCGTGGGGCAGATTAAAACGGCCGAGCGCATCGTTGGCGCGGACAAGCTGCTGAAGCTCACGGTCGACATAGGCAGCGAAGTGCGCCAGATTTGCGCGGGCATCGCGCAATTTTACGAGCCGGAATCGCTGGTCGGCCGCAAAGTCGTGGTGGTGGTGAATCTCGCGCCACGCAAACTTCGCGGCGTCGAATCCAACGGAATGATCGTAGCTGCCAGTGTCGGGCCCGAAGGCCGCCCAGTCCTCGCCGCTTTCACCGAGGACGTTGAAGTCGGCGCGAGATTAAAGTAATTGCTTCGATTTCAGGGGGCGCACAGCCATGATCCACGGCGTGGTAATTCACGCGCGATGGGGCAGACGGGCTGCGCCACATTGATTAGCTGCCAACACGATTATGGAACTGATTGATTCGCATGCGCATATTGATTTTCCGCAATTTGCGGAGGATCGGGATGTCATGCTCGAGCGGGCTCGCGCGGCCGGCGTCACCACGTTGCTTGCGATTGGCTCTGGGCCAGGCCCTGAGAAGCTGGACGCGGCGATTCCTTTTGCAGAGCAACACGACTGGATATATGCAACCGTTGGCACGCACCCGCACGAGGCAAAGGAACTTACGCCGGCGCATCTCGAGCAGCTTGCGAAATTGGCGCAGCACCCTCGCGTGATCGCGTATGGCGAAATCGGGCTTGATTATTTCTATGATCATTCGCCGCGCGATGTGCAACAGCGCGTGTTTCGCGAGCAGATGGACGTGGCTAAGAAGGCACAGTTGCCGATCGTCATTCACTGCCGCGACGCCTGGTCCGATTGCATGGATATGCTCGAACAGAACTGGCGTGGTAGTGGGCTCGGCGGGATCCTTCATTGCTTCACCAGCACGCTGGAAGACGCCAAGCGCGGGCTCGATATGGGGTTTATGATTTCCTTTGCGGGGAATTCGACGTATCCGAAAGCGCAGAACCTTCGCGACGTTGCGAAAGCTTTGCCGCTGGAGAATCTTTTGATTGAAACGGACTCTCCGTTTCTGGCGCCACAAGTGTACCGCGGCAAACGCAACGAGCCGGCCTACGTCGGCGAGGTGGCCAAGTCTATCGGTAGTGTGAGAAACTTAGCCGCGGAAGAAGTTGCGCTGGCGACGGCAGGGAACTTCCGGCGATTTTTCGGCCTAACCGCGGGCTCGCCGGCAAAGTCCGCCGCTGCGGAACGGCAATGATTCGCACCGCGCGTGCTTGCGCGTGATATCGTCCGATGCCATCTGACACAGGATCGAAGCAGGCCAGGGAGAAAGCCATCACACTGCTGACGGCCAGGGAAATTTTTGACCTCGTCCGGGACGACCTCGTTCTGGTGGAGCAGGAGTTGACGCGGCAAACCTCCGCTGCGTTCGAGCCGGTTTCCGAAATCACCAGCTATCTCCTGGGCGGCGGCGGAAAACGATTGCGCCCGGCGCTCTTGCTGCTTTCCGCGCGCTACGCGGGCCGGACCAACAGCGAGGGCGCGATTCGCCTGGGCGCCGTGGTCGAGCTGCTGCACAGCGCCACGCTGATCCATGACGACGTGATCGACAGCGCCAACACGCGGCGCGGGCGGCCTTCGGCAAATTCGCGCTGGGGCAATCATCGCAGCGTGCTGGCGGGCGACTGGCTGTACATGCTCTCGTTTCAGATGGCGCTCGAGGAACGCAATTTCCGTATCCTGGACATTCTGATCGACCTCACGCAAAAAATGGTGGAGGGCGAGCTGATTCAGCTCGAAAAGATCGGCCGCATCGACGTGACCGAGGAAGACGCGCTGCGCCTCGCTACGTATAAGACGGCATGTTTGTTCAGCGGCTGCGCGCGCTTGGGCGCGGTGCTCGGCGGCTTGGAATTGGCAGGTGAGGAAGCGCTAGCCGAATACGGGCGCTATGCAGGACTCGCGTTCCAGTTGGTGGACGATTTGCTGGACTTTACTGCGTCGGCGGAGCAACTCGGCAAGCCGGTGCTCAACGATTTGAAAGAGGGCAAGGTCACGCTGCCGCTGATTTATGCCATGGAGAATGGGTATAGCGATGCGCGGGGGCTAGTGGCGCGAGTGCTAGAGGAAAAGGAATTTGATTCCGTGCGGCCCGAGACGATTGTGGCGTTGGTGCAGGAATCTGGCGCGCTCGATCGAGCGCGTAACTTGGCTCATGAGTATGCGCACCGCGCCAAGGCTTGCCTGAACGGGCACGGCGACTCGGAATATGCGCGGGCGCTTCGGACGTTACCGGATTTTATTCTGGAGCGCGAGAACTAGACGGATCGCTCTTGCCTAACTGGGGCGCAGCAGTGCTGCGCCCCTACAACGAAATGCTTCCCTTCAAGGTTGTTTACCACGAAAAATACGATTTGAATCTTGGGCCACATGTTTTTCCTTCGCAGAAATTCCGGTTGATTGCAGAAGCGCTGATTGCCGAGAAGATTGCAGCGCCCGAGGATTTTGTGCAGCCGCAGCCCGCAACCGACCAAGACATCCTGCGCGTGCACACTCCAGAATGGGTGCGCAAACTGAAGACCGGCACGCTTACCGCCAGCGACGTGATGCTGCTGGAGATTCCGTACTCGCGTAAGCTTGTGGAAGCAGTATGGCTTGCCGCGGGAGGATCCATTCTTGCCGCGCAATGCGCGTTGCGCGACGGCTTCGGTGCAAACTTGGGTGGCGGATTTCATCACGCTTACCCGGATCACGGCGAAGGTTTCTGCGCGATTCACGATGTGGCGGTGGCGATCCGGCGCTTGCAGGCGGATGGCGCGATTCGCAAAGCCATCGTGGTAGACACCGACGTGCACCACGGCAATGGCACCGCAGCCATTTTCGGCGGCGATGCTTCGGTGTTCACGATTTCCATTCACCAGGAAAACAATTATCCCGCGCACAAGCCGCCTTCGAACATTGATCTACACATGATGGATCGCGTTGATGACGATGAATATCTCGGCGCGCTGCTGCCTGCCGTGCAGAAGGCACTCGATGACTTTCGTCCTGAGCTTTTGTTTTATGTGGGGGGCGCGGACCCGTTCTGCGAGGATCAACTGGGCGGATTGTCGCTGACGAAGAACGGATTAAAGGAGCGCGACCGCAAAGTGTTTGAGGAAGCGCGCCGTCGCGGCACTCCCGTGGCGACCGCGCTGGCGGGCGGATACGCGAGGCGGGTTGAGGACACGGTGCGCATCCACGTAAATACGATTTTGGCTGCGCGGGATGTGGCAGCGAGTTTCCCATGAAAGCAGCTTCGTCGCGATAGAATGCCGGAGCAGAGAAAGGCGAGTCCCTCACTTCGCCCGCCTGCAGCAGGCAGGTTCGGAACGAACAAGCTGGTTGTGCGGGCGGGATCCTAAGAGCCCTGTGATTTACGAAGCACGCAAGCGAATCTCGCCGGAGACGGTGTGGACTTCGATGCGGCCGCCGCTGCCGCTACCAACGCGCGCACGCAGGGAATGCTTGCCCTGTTCTTCCACCACGACCGGAATGTCCGTCTTGATTTCGCCGGAAACGGCCTCAGCAGCCAGATGAAAATTCGCGTTCGCCGGAACGCCTAACAGTACGCTGCCCGAGGCGGTCTTGAGATCCCAATAGCTGCTTCCGCCAGGATTCCCCTGCACGTTCACCCGGCCGGATGCCGCGTGCGCCTTTACGTCGCTGGTGGCGCCTTCCACGTCGACCGAACCACTAGCGGTCGAAGCATCGACACGGCCGCCCGGCTTGGTGATTTGCGTGGAACCGGAAAGCGCGCTGATGCGCACGTCTCCTTTGATGTTGGAAACGGTGACGGTTCCAGAAGCGCTGTTAGCGCGGATGTCGTCGCCGATGTTGTCTGCGCGAATCGAGCCGCTTAATGTGGAAAGCTGCGTTTGCCGCTCGATGTGGTTCACGCGAATGGAGCCGGACGCCGCTTCCGCCTTTACCGGCCCGCGCACATCTTGAATCGTTTGCGCGCCGGAGAGCAATCTAGACGCAACTTCCGTATCGTGCGGAACTTCGATCACATAAGAGATGCTGACGTTGCGCAGGTGGCGCATCTCTTCGCCAACATGAATCGTGCTGCCGCGCTGCTCGACAGGCGGATTGGCGAGCAGGTCATTGAGGCGCTTCTCGGGGCTCTCGAATCCCATCCCGGAGGCATGGGCGTCTGCGTGGACGTGCACTTTCCCGTCGGCGCCGCCGGTGATGGAAACATCGCCGGAAGTGTTGGTCAGCTCCAGGCGAATCGGGCCGCTTACGCTAAGCGTGCGGTCGAAGCTGCCGCTCACCGACGGTCCCATCGCGCAGCCCGCGCTTGCCAGGCCTGCAAACAGTATGCCTGTCAGGGCCGCGAAATTGCGATGTCTCATCGTTCCTCCATGCGAGTTCAGGGCGAAAGCCGCGCGCTTACAGCCTCGGTCTAACATTTGTCTAACAGGAGATACGCGAATATGGAGAATTATGTTCCGGACGGGGGGCGCGCTCAAGAGCGTTTCTGCTGCGGCAGCGTTTCGTTGAGCGAGCCCTGGCGATAACCTTCGAGGTCCAGCGCGACATAGGTGAATCCCACGCGCTTCAGCGCTTGAGAGATCGCGGTGCTGGTCTCTTTCGAGAACGCGCGGTCCATCTCTTCAGGAGCGATTTCAACGCGCGCCAACTGGTCATGCAAGCGCACGCGGAATTGCCGGAAACCGAGTTCGCGCAGCGCCGCCTCGCCGCGTTCGATCAGCGTGAGGCGCTCGGGGGTGACTTCGGTGCCGTAGGGGACGCGGGAGGCGAGACATGCGGAGGCGGGGCGGTCCCAAGTGGGCAAGCCGGCGCGCTGCGAGAGTTGACGAATTTCTGATTTGCGCAGACCGGCATCGAGCAATGGGGCCAGCACGCGATGCTCTTTGGCGGCGCGATGACCGGGGCGGAAATCGAGCGTGTCGTCGGCGTTGACGCCGTAAGCCGTTGCGGTGAAGCCGCGCTGCTGCGCAATCGTATCCAGCACTGAGAAGAGCTCGTCCTTGCAGTAAAAGCAGCGGTCGGCGGCGTTGGCTCGATATGCGGGATTTTCCATCTCGCGCGTTTCGACGAATTCGTGATGGATACCGAAGGCGCGGACGAATTCGTCAACGGCGGCGCGGTCATGCGCGGAAAAGCTCGGCGAAAGCGCGGTCACGGAAAGAGCGCGCTCGCCGAGCGCACGTTGCGCGGCCCAGGCCAAGTACGCGGAGTCGGCGCCGCCGGAGAGCGCAACGATCACAGAGCCAGCCTCGGCAAGGCGCGCAAACAGCGAAAGTTCCTTTTGTTCCGGTGAAACACCGGAGGTTTCCGCGGCGCGAATTGGAACGAATGCGGGCATCGCTGGCAAGTATAACGCACTGTGAGATAAATCGCGGGTTTGCAAGGCTCGAGTTGGCGGCGATTACTTGAAATCGAGGAGGACGTCGACCGTGCCCTTGGCTTCATCAGGTTGCAGCCAGTGGCCCACTTCGTCGTAGTGAATAGGCAGATCCTTGAAAATGTCCGGCGAGTGCGCTTGCAGCTTGGTCAAAAATTCCTCGAATCTCACTTTGTCGAACAGCTGGCCCTGTGGAATCGGCCACGCTTCGCGCAGATGTCTTTCGGCATTCATGGACAACCCGGTGATTATCATCGAGCCAAAGCGGAACGGCTTTCCTTCATCGATGTGCACACTGTATGCAATGGTATGCGCGGCATCGTCGTACGCCGCGGCCGCGTCGACTTTTGCCTGCATGTAGCCCCGGCGTCCGTATTCTTCGCGCACGCGGTCCCAGCCGGCTTCGATAGCCATGCCGTCGGCGACATCGCCGGTTTTCAAGCCGACGCTGTTGGTCAGCGTGATGGTCGACAGCAAATTATTGCCGCTCCATTCCACACTTTTCCAGTGATATACCGCGCCGGGGCTGACCGGCACGAAGACCGGAATTTGCTCGGGCAACTTTTTATTTGGGTTTCCGGTCAGGCGCACTTCCGGCGGGCCAAGTTTCGCGCGCAGTAAGCCCTTTTGAAGAAATAGTGGCCGAATCTGCTCGGTCAAGAACATATCGATGGACATGCGTGAATACGGCTTGCCGAGCAATTCAGGGAGCTGCTGGCGAACGGTGGTCGAGGAATTGAGCGCGGGATCGCTGAACTCGACTCCGGCGATGTGCAAGGCTTCTGCATTGATGCGGAATAGCTGCACGCCGCCGTCGCCGACAGGATTAGCCGCAACCTGGTGCTCGACGGCGGCCTGCAGCCCATGAGTCACGAGAAATTGCCCCACGGCTTCGGCAGCTAGGTCAACCACGGCGCCCGCTTCGGGGAGCGCGCCGTCGTAAAAGGGCAGCTTGGCGCGAATGGCGTCGTTGAGTTCGCTATCGGCAAACCACGGCAGGTTGTCAAAGTATGCTGGAACGCGCGGCGCTTCTTCCACGTGGAAGGTCACGAGCAGGCCGTCGGTGCGCGACTGAAAGTTGTATCGCACCTTGGCGAAGAGGCCGCTCTGCACCAATTTGTCCGCGGCCGCTTGCAGATCGTCTTTTCCAACCTGCGCGCCGGTTTGCAATCCGGTCAGAGCGACAACCTGCGGTTCGGGCAGGGACTTCAGGCCGTTGGCATGAATTTCACGTATTGGCGCGGTCGCGGCGGTCGCGACGGGCGAAGTTTGCGCCCATGCCGAGAATCCAGAGGCAGCCGCGAGAAACATGGCGATCCAGTTATGCACGCGCATGGGGCTAGTTTACCGAAAAACGTTTTAGGCTGCTTGTGAGTCACGCAGCGCAGGGGCGCAGCGCTGCTGCGCCCCATTTCAGCGAGGGTGAAGCGGAAGGCGTCGGTGTGAAGTGGCAGGAATACTGAACGGATTACATCGCGCCGGGCTGGGGCGCAGCAGTGCTGCGCCCCAACCAGAACGCGGGGCTCATTATTCCACCGTGACAGATTTCGCCAGGTTGCGGGGCTGGTCCACGTCGCAGCCGCGGCGCACAGCGATGTGATACGCCAGGAGCTGCAAGGGAATGATCTCGAGCATGGGCACGAGCAGCTCAGGGGCTGGGGGAATCTCAATGACATGGTTCGAGGATTGGCGAGCAAGATGATCGCCGGTGGTCACAATGGAAATCACGATTCCATCGCGAGCGCGCACTTCCTGAATGTTGGAGACGCTTTTCTCATAGCGGGTGACGGAATCCGGATCGTTTTTGTCGTGCGTTGCGAGCACGACGACGGGAAGATTCTCGTCGATCAGCGCGTTCGGGCCGTGCTTCATTTCGCCGGCGGGATAGCCTTCCGCATGAATGTAGGAAATTTCCTTGAGCTTCAGCGCGCCTTCCAGGGCGATGGGGTAGTGAATGCCGCGGCCGAGGTAGAGGAAGTCTGTGTTGCGAAAGAATTGGCGGGCCAAAGTCTCGTAGACGCCGGTTTCATCGCCCTGCAGCACCATCTCGATCTTATGCGGGATGCGCGTAAATTCCTGGAGCAAATGCTTGGCCGCATCGCCGGTCATTTTCCCGCGCACTTGTCCGAGGTGGGCGGCTAGCAGGAGCAGCGCGGTGAGCTGCGCAGTAAATGCTTTGGTAGAAGCGACGCCGATTTCTGGTCCGGCATGCGTCAAGATGGTCCCAGCGGCTTCGCGCGTGACCATCGAGCCCATCACGTTACAAATCGCCAGCGTCGGTGAACCCTTCAGTTTTGCCTCGCGTTGCCCGGCAAGCGTGTCCGCGGTTTCACCGGATTGGCTGATGCACACGGTCAGCGTCTTGCTGTCCAGAATTGGGTCGCGATAGCGGAACTCGCTGCCGTAATCGACTTCCACTTGCATACGGGCCAGCCGCTCAATCATGAATTTCCCGGCCAGGCCGGCGTGCCAGCTTGTTCCGCAGGCCACGATGCGCACTTGCTGGAATTCGCGGAACTGTTGCTCGGTAACCTGCATGTCGTCGAGGAAAATCTTTCCGGTGTCCTGCGAGATGCGGCCAAGCAGCGTGTCGCGCACGGCGCGCGGCTGCTCGAAAATCTCTTTCTGCATGAAGTGCTTGTAGCCGCCCTTTTCGGCCATGATGGGGTCCCAGGTCACGTGCTGCGCGGGGCGCTTGACTGGCCGGCCGTCGTGGTCCATTACCGCGACACCTTGCTGCGTGAGCACGGCGATGTCGCCATCGGCGAGAAAAAAGATTTCTCGCGTGTGCTCGAGCAGGGCGGGGATATCGCTGGCGACGAAAAATTCGCCATCGCCGAGGCCGATGACCGAAGGCGGTCCCATGCGAGCGGCAACGATCTTGTGCGGGTCTTTTGCGGACATGAACACCAGTGAGTAGATGCCACGCAGCTCTTTCAACGAGCGTCGCACAGCTTCCTCAAGCGGCGCGTTCTTGGAGTGTTTTTCGACCAGATGCGCGACGATTTCGGTGTCCGTTTCGGTCACAAACTTATGACCTTCGCGCTGCAACTGCTCTTTCAGCTCCAAATAATTTTCAATAATGCCGTTGTGCACCACGACGATCTGTCCGGTGCAGTCGCGGTGCGGGTGCGCGTTTTCTTCGGTGGGGCGGCCATGCGTGGCCCAGCGGGTGTGGCCGATTCCGTAAGTGCCTTCGATGGGAGATTTCTGCAGGACTTCTTCCAGATTGCGCAATTTCCCAGGCGCGCGGCGAACTTCCAGTTTGCCGTCCTGCGTGACGACGGCGATTCCCGCCGAGTCATATCCGCGGTATTCCAGCTTGCGCAGGCCTTCGATGATGACGGGAACAACCTTCTTTGGCCCGATGTAACCGACAATTCCGCACATACGGCGGTTTCTCCTGGGAGAAGCTAGTCTTGAAAGCGTAACACGGAGTTTTTGCGCGCCGTTACGCGGTGATCACGGAATTGCGAAAGGCGCTAAATCCGAGCACGCGAGGGATTCTTTAAAGTTCAGTCCACAATCTCGAATCGATATTCTTCGATCACGGGATTGGTGAGCACTTCCTTGGAAATGCGCTCGAGCTGCGACTGGGCCTCGTCGTGGCTCCAGCCATCGAGATTCAGCACAAAAAATTTTCCTTGCCGCACGTCGCGAACCTGCTTGTAGCCAAGGCCGGAAAGAGCGTGCTGGATGGTTTGTCCCTGCGGATCGAGAACCGTGCGTTTCGGCATCACCCAAACATGTGCTTTCATTGCGCCAGTATAGCAGTGGTACAGGCAATTCAGGCTGTCCGCCCGGGGTTGCTCTGCTCCTGAGAACCAAATACGGTACGCGGGTAGTTGCGTCCGGGTGTAGATTGATCGCGAGGACCTAGACATGACACCAGAAGCCATGCGTAGCGAGGCGAGCGATAACGAGACGTTGCCTGCGTTGCCGTTCGACTCCTGGAGGGAGACGCTGGAAACGTTGCACATGTGGACGCAGATTATCGGGAAAGTACGCCTGAAATTGTGCCCGCTGGTCAACCACTGGTGGAACGTGCCGTTCTACGTCACCGCGCGGGGCATGACTACCGCGGCGATGCCATACCAGCAGCGCGACATCGAGGTGCGGTTTGACTTCATCGATCACAAGCTCATCATCGAGAGCAGCGAAGGACGCGTTACGACGATGGTTCTGGCAGCACAGAGCGTTGCGGAGTTTTACAAGAAGTTCATGGCGGCGCTGGGCGAGCTAGACGTCAGTGTGCACATTTGGACGATGCCGTGCGAAGTTCCCAATCCCACGCCTTTTGAGCAAGACCATGCTCACGCGGCATATGATCCGCACGCGGTGCACAAATTCTGGCGCATCCTGGTGTGGGTCGACCAAATATTCAAGGAATTCCGCGCCGGTTTTCAGGGCAAGGCCAGCCCGGTACATTTTTTCTGGGGAAGTTTCGATCTTGCAGTCACGCGCTTCTCTGGGAGAGTGGCGCCGGAGCGGCCAGGCGCAGATTCGATCACGCGGGAAGCTTACTCTCACGAAGTCAGCAGCGCGGGATTCTGGCCGGGTGGAGGGGACATCAAGGGGCCGGCGTTCTACTCGTATGCTGCGCCGGAACCGGCGGGTTTTGCGGAACAGCGCGTCCGTCCGCAAGCAGCTTTCTACCACGCGCAGATGAAAGAGTTTCTGCTGATGTATGACGACGTGCGCGCCGCGGCCTCTCCGAAAGCCGCGCTGATGGAATTCCTGCAGAGCACGTACGACGCGGCTGCGGACTGCGGGAAGTGGGACCGCAAAGCGCTGGAACGCTAGGGCAGCCGGACCAACCTGCAGTCGAAGAAAAGGCGGACAGCCAGAAATGGCTGTCCCACTATTTCGCCGGCAGGCCTGTAAAGCGTAATCCGGCGCTGTGGGCTTTGTAGCGGATATTCAGGCCGATTAGCAAAGCGGTGATCGATTCGACGATGCGGGCGTTTTCCAGCTTTCCGCCATTCAGCGCGCGCACTCCTGGAATTTTTGCCGCCAGCTCCATCGCCACTTGCTTGGCTTTTTCGTCATCACTGCAGACCAGGACGTCGCAATCGAGCGGCGCATCTCCCACCAACAACTCCGCGCCCAGATTCTGAAATGCAGCCGCAATGCTGACTCCTGCGGGCAGCAATTCCGCGGCAGCCTCGGCCGCCGAACCCTGCCACACGCCAAGCATGCGCGTCGGCGATCCGCCGACGGTCGCGGCCAACGGCACCGTGGTATCGATCACGACAATTCCCGGCTTCCACGCGCCTTTCAATTGCTTCAGCAGGGCTGCCTGCCCGGAGAAGGGAACTGTAAGCACCGCGACATCGCATTGCGCGGCGGCCGCCGCGTTGTCCGCGCCCTCGATCTGTGCCGGGCCACCGATGCGAGCGCGGAGTTGTTGCGCCGCTTGCTGGGCGCGCACAACATCGCGGGAACCGATTACGATCTGCTCGCCCGCCCGCGCGAGCCGGTTCGCCAGTCCCGCGCCCTCAGGGCCCGTGCCTCCCAAAATCGCAATCTTCCGCGCCATCGTGGCACTCCTTTTAGCTCACCGCTGCGCGATGATTATACGTGACGCGAGGGCGCGACCTTGTGGCTGGTCTGTGCTATCTTCAAAAACTTCCACCATGGCGCCGACCACCCCAACCACTTCCGAGTTTCGCCTCGCGCTCGGGCAATTCGCCACCGGAGTCACGGTAGTCACCGCGGAGCGTGCCCCCGGCCGCGTGCACGGCATGACTGCGAACTCCTTCACATCCGTTTCGCTGGACCCGCTCCTGATTCTGATCTGCGTGAACCAGAACGCGCAATTGCTGCCGCTTGTGAAGCGGCAAAAGCGCTTCGGCGTGAATATCCTGAAAGACGATCAGCGAGCGATCTCGGAATATTTTGCGCGCACCGAAGAGAGCGACGAGATGGAAAAGCGGCTGGGCATTCGCTATCGTTGGACGAAGACAGGCATACCGCTCCTTGAAGAGGCTCTCGTGCATCTGGCGTGCAATGTCGTCGCCTCCCATGCCGCTGGCGACCACACCATCTTCATCGCCGAGGTTGAGAGTGTCGACGTGTATGACGGCGAGCCGCTGCTGTATCTGAGGGGCAACTACCGCCCCGTCGCGCGCTAGGCTAGCTGCCGCGCACCGCTTTAGTGGTGCCCGCCAAGCGGGTCGCGCTTCACGCCGTACTCCGTTCCCCACTTGTCGGTCATGTGCGAGCGAATCTCCCACAGCTCCGGAAAGAATTTGTGGCGCATGCCCTCTTCGAGAATCTCGACAGGACGGCCCTTCAACGACTTTGAGCCAAACCCGATGGTGCGATGAATGAGCTGCATGTGCTCGTAGCGGAATTTCTGGAACAATTCATCGAATTCGGCCAGCGCTTCGGCCACCACGTACGCGTCGCTGTGCGTATATTCGGTGTCGTAAATCTTCTCCAGCGTCAGCCCGTGCTTGTCCAAATAATGCTCCTTGAACGAGCTCCAAATCGGCTGGTACATCTTCAGCAGCACGCGAAATCCCGGCGACTCCTGCCCGCTGCCATTGCCGAGGCGCAGTCGAATTTCCTGATATTCCTTGGGCGACATGATCTCCAGCAGGGCGATTTGCTGAATCATCAATCGCTGCACGGTGTGCACGCGGCGGAAGAGCGTGAGCACGCGATTGGTATTTTCCTGTTGCAAATACTCGTCGATATCGAGCAGCGTATACGCGATCAGCTTCATCCACAGCTCTTCAACCTGGTGCACGACCTGAAATTGCAATTCGTCCGCGTTGCACAGCTCCTCGAATTTCGTCTGGCAAGAAAGCAACGTCTTGGTGTTCAGGTACAGCTCGTAGTCAAGCGTGCCTTCGCCGCCCATAATTGCGTAAAACTGTTCGCGGTTCACAACCATCCTCCGTCCAGTTCGAGCAGTGTTCGTTTAGAGTATGTCCTTCTGAGGTTACCGCAAATGCGGAGGGTCAGGGTAAGGCGTGAGTTTTCTGGCGAATTTCTAACGCTCCGAACTTCCGGAAGGCCGCGTCTGCTCGGTGTCGCCCACATCTTTGCGGTGGCTCTTCACTTCGCGCAGCGCGTACACCGGTTTGTTCTGCGACTCGTAGTACGTGCGCGCAATCAATTCGCCAAGCAGGCCCATGGACACCAATTGCACGCCGCTGATAAACAAGGCCACCGCCAGGAGCATCAGCGGCCCGTGCTGCGTCATTACGTTAACGCCGTGCGCGAACTTCTCGAACGCCAGATAGACGGCAATCAACATTCCCAGCGTCGCTCCGCCAAAGCCTAGCAAGCCAAAAAATTGCAGCGGCCGCGTCGAGTAATCCAGCAAGAACTTGACGATCAGCAAATCCAGGAAAACGCGTATCGTGCGCCCGATCCCATAATTGCTTTTCCCGCTTTTGCGCTCGCCGTCGGTGATGGGCACTTCCGTGATGCGCGCCCCCGTCGAGCTTGCCAGCGCCGGAATGAACCTGTGCAGCTCGCCGTAGAGTTGAATTTCCTGAATGATCTCGCGGCGATACGCCTTGAAGGTGGTGCCAAAGTCGTGCAGCTCCAGCCCGGAAAGCTTGGCCATCATCCAGTTCGCCGCGCGGCTCGGGACTTGGCGCAGCAGCCAGTGGTCGCGCCGCGCGTAGCGCCAGCCGCTGACCAGGTCGTAGCCTTCTTCGATTTTTTCCAGGAAGCGGGGAATCTCTTCGGGGTCGTGCTGCAAATCCCCGTCCATCGAAATAATCACTTCGCCGCGCGCAAAATCGAATCCCGCCTTCAACGCCGGCGTCTGCCCAAAATTCCGCCGCAGCCGCACGATATTCACGCGGCGGTCATGCTCATAAATGTCGGAAAGCACCTTGAAGGAATTATCGCGGCTGCCGTCGTCGATAAAAATCAGCTCGTAGCTCTCACCGATGGAGTCCATCACCTCCGTAATCTTCATATACAGGGGTGGAATGTTCTCCTGCTCGTTGTAGAACGGGACGACGATGGAATATCGAACGCTGGATTCGCTTCTCATACCGTACTGGCCAAGAAGGCATAGTCTATCAGGCGAATCCCCCGAGAAGCGACAAGATTTCGTATTTCCTTGTCGGTCAGGATTTCCACCTCTTTTTGCCGGGAGCCCTGCAGCCGCGTCGCCGTTTTTCGGAGCGCTTCATCTGCATATCCCGGATGGCACATCAGTTCGGTTGTGCCTTCCGGCAAGCTGCGCAGCAGGCGTGCCATGCCCTCCTTGGTCAACTCGCCGGTTTGCGCGATTCCGCAAAAATAATCGGCTGTCGACACTCCGGCGCGTTCCGCCTGCTCGCGCGCATCGCGTGCCAGCAACTTCAGCCCGCGCGCTTGCACTCCCTGCTTGAGCACCACGCCAGCGCGCGAATTGCCGGTGGAGAGTGCCGACCGCAAACTAGACGCCTCGTGCGAGACGCGAATCGCCCCAACGCCGTGTCGCTTGGCCAGCCGCAGGACAATCTCAAACAGCCCCGGCAGCATGTGCACGTGTTTGTGACCGTCCAGGTGCGTCGGCTCGATTCCCGCATCGCGCACCTTTGAAATCTGCGCATTCCACTCCAGCTCCACTTCGCGCAGGGAGAGCCCGCGCGTCGCGATCTTCAGCAGCAGGCTATCCGGACCGCCCTCGAACTCCCCCGCATCATTCACCAAACTCGGCACCGATTCGCGCGGGGCGACCGGCGGGCCATCATTCAAATTCAGGTGCACGCCCAAGCCCAGCCCGCGCGTATCACGCGCCAGCTCCACGGCCTCGGCAAAGGCCTCGCCATTGGCCAGCAGCGACGCGCTGGTCACAATCCCGTTGCGATGCGACTCCGCAATGCCGCAGTTCACTCCCGCGGTCCATCCGAGGTCATCCGCATTCACGATCAGGTTCCTGGGCACCTGTACTGTTCCTTCGAGCAGCCCTGTCCGTTGGGCCAGCTACACAGTACTGCGCCAATGCGCTTTTGTACCATTGACCCTCTCGGCCCCCAACTCTAGCATGGCCATTTAGAGGCACGTATGTCCGTTCAGACCAAAGAGCCGAAGAAAGAACCGCGTCCGCAGACGAAGCTGGCCGGCGCCCGCTACAAAGAGAAGCGCCGCGGCCACCGCATGAATTCGCGCGTCCCTGTGCGGCTGGAGTGGGATTTGCCCTCCGGCAAGCGCGTCAAGGTCGAAGCGCACACTCGCGTGATTAACCCGTACGGCTGCATGGTGGTTCTGGAGCACAGTCTGCCGCTCGAGCACCGCGTCGCGCTCACCAATGTGCCCATGAGCGCCAGCAATGCCGCGGTCATCGTGTGGAAGAGCGACGAGCGCCCGGAAGGCGGCTGGGAATACGGCGTGGAGCTGGTGGCTCCGGCCATGGATTTTTGGGGGCTTGAACTGTGACGCTTAAGCCGCCTACGCCCGGTCTGAGGCCGGCGATGCCGCATCCGTCCGCGCGGCCCACGGTCACGCGTCAGCCCACCGCGGAGGAGCGCCGCCGCTCGCAGCGCGTTTTCGTGCGCATGCCTGTGATCATTCACGTAGCCGGTGGCAAAGTGCTGCCGGGCAACACGCACACCGTCAGCGCCGGCGGGGCCATGGTTATTCTCAAGGAAGGCATCGGCGAAGGCACCAAAGTCACGGTAGAGAATCCCGCCACCAAAATTAAGGTCGAAGCCAAGGTCATCCGCCCGCCGCAAATGAATCAAGAGGGCTCGTTGGTTCCGATCGAATTTGTCACGCCGTCGCCTACGTTTTGGAACATATTTTTCCCGCCCCATAGCAACTGACGATCCGAAGAGGAGCGTCATCCTGAGCGAGTGCCGCGAGTCGAAGGATCTCGCATGAGCCGACCGTGAAGCGTCGAGTGGGTTGGAATCCCGACTGAAAGCCCCTGACCCAAGAATCGTGGCGCGGCTACCGAATTGTGACCGTAGCCGCTGAGGACGCTGAGCCTGTGTAATTCGCATCCCCGCTGTACACCGCGGTAATGCTGTCCGTGTGCGACTTCGTGCCGCCACCGCCGCTGCCCGAACCGCTGCAGCCCGCGATCCCCGCGGCAACACATGCGAACAGGATCAGGCCGGCTGCGGCGTATCCAATCCGTTTGCCGATCGACAAGCGCCGCTGCATCGCCAGGACCGCGATTAGCAGCACGGAGACAATGCCGAGCGGCAGCGCCGGAACTTGCGGACGCGTCCGTGGCTTCGCTAGAGGAACAAATTCCGACAACGAGGTCGTCAACGTAGCGGTGCAAGACGCTTGGCCGCTCGAGCTTCGCATTCCGCTCGTGCCGGTGTAGTTCACCGTCCCGCTGATCGCTGTGCTGCCATTCTTGAATTGCACAGTGCCCGCTACCCCGGAACCGCATGGCGGCTCACCGTTGCTCGGCGTACTGACCGTCGCCGTCAACGTCACGCTGCCCCCGGATGCGATACTCGTCGGACTCGGTGTAACGGCAATGGACGTAGTCGCCTGCGTGACCGTGACCGCCAGAGTGTTGCTGCTGGTGCTGGAATTGAAACTGCTATTCGCGTCGGCCGTGTAGGTCGCGTTTAGGTTATAAGAGCCAGGCGTCAGTTGAATCGGTTGATCTTCCGCAAACCCACGATCATTGAGCCTCGCAACACTCGTGGCGTTCGGAGTCTGCGCCATGGGAAAGTCATTCAGCGGGGTTGTTCCATTGAGGAGTTGAATGGTGCCGGTTGGGCAGACAAACGCAATCGCGCGTGTGGTTGCGGTCTGGCATGGCGTCCCGCTGGGGTTGGTGACATCGATTCGCAAAATGTAATTCGATCCGTAGGTTATGTTTTGGGACGCAGTGGTCAGGACTCCGTTGGCATTGACAAAGCTGACCAGCACCTGGCTGTTCTCTTTCGGCACCGTCATGCTGATCACATTTGAATCATTCCCCGAGAAATTTCCATCGCCGCCGTAGTGCGCTACGAGGTTGTATGGGTTCATTGCCGCGGGCAGAAGAGTCGTAGTAATGGTGTATGTTCCCGTTGCAGATAGAAGGCACGCTGGTGGGATACATGAGTCAACTACGACGCCAGCGCCGATAGACATATCCTTTAGGAGCACCGTCCCTGTCGGAGTCGCGGTCCCTGAGGACTTGGTGACCGTTCCGGTGAAGGTCACGCTGGCGCCAATCGTAGACGAAGTGGGGCCGGCAAGCGTTACGGTTGTTCCGATGAGACTCGGTGATGCCCACTTCGCAATCAAATTCGCCACGTTCACACTGCCCAGCCCCGTGGCCAAGTCGTAGCCTGCCGCCGCGTTAAAGGCGGGCGTGGAGCCGCCCTTCGTCGTTGCCACGATGCCAAACTGGTTTGCGGAAGTGCTCGCATTGCTGCAGTTCGGACTCCCCCCCACGCAAGCCACGGAGTTATTGCCCTTAGTGACATCGTAGAATACGCAGGCATTGGGAAGAGTCGCCGTGGTTGAATTGCAGACATTGGCGGGGGTTTTCGCCAGCGAGTACAAGACATAGTTCGCGACGCCCTGGCGTTGCCCAGTCTGCTGATTCACTAGCGCCATAATCGCCGCGAACGTCGGCGTTGCTGCGGATGTTCCTCCTACGGCCTGGAAATCATGAAATGGTGTCGTTGTCGTGAATTTCGTCAGGTTGCAGCCGGTGTCCCCGGTGATGTCCTGGTCCGATTGGCACACGATGTAAAAGCTTTTAGACGCCCCACTTGATGCCCCGCTATCACTCGAGAACAGAGATACGTCCGGGATGTCACGAGCTGTATCACCCAGGCCCGATTGCCAACTCGGCTTGAGCGAACCTGTATATACCGAACTCGGCCCGCCGCTTCCTGCTACGACGTCGATGCTGGTGCTGGAGTTACCGTTGATGATCGCGGCGGTGCAGCCGCTGTTCGTTCCCGCCGCGGCGCAGGAATCATTCCATGTCTTTTCCGGGATGTAACCTTTAGCGGAGGCTGGAACAGCGGGAGGAGTGCTAGTCGAAGTGTTCGTGGTATTCCAAAATGTCGATTGATTGGTGGCGTCGTCGAAATCCGTGCCGCCCATAGCGATGTTGTACGGCGTGGAGGCGATGCCGCTCACTGCTATTCCCTGCGTCGCTGCATCCTGGTTCGCCGGAGCCGTGGCAGGGTCGCATCCGGCCGAGCCGTTGTCGCCGGCCGAAATCACGACGGTAATTCCTTCCGCCGCCGCCTGCTGCCACAGCGCGTTGTAAAACGCATTTCCACCAGTTCCCAGCCCAGCCTCGCAAGCCCCATAGCTCTCGCTCAGAATAGGGGCAACGTTGTTGTCCACGATGTACGTCGCCGACCCATCAATCCCGGCGGTGGCGTCCGTCTGCGTCATCTGGGTCGTCACAAAGTTGATCGTCGAAGCCGGCGCCACTGCGCCCGCCCATTCCACGTCCAGATCCGATTCCCCCTCGTCGCCATCCACAAGACCCGGATCGGGACCATTCAGAATCACGGTGAGCGGACACTGGCCCGGCACGCCAGTGCACGTTGAGGCATACGCGGGCAAGCCAAACATTGCCCGAAAATCGGTGACGTCCTGCAGATTGATATTGCTTTGCCCCACGATGGCGATGCTTTGTCCCTGACCCGCCGGACTCCCGGTTACGGTTGCAGGCACGCTGTAAATCGTCGCGAAGTCCGCCGGCCCCACGCCAAAAAATTGCCCGTTCACATCAGTAAAGGTGAACAGCGGGCGGATTTCGCCGTTTTCCATGCGGCGGAAACTCCCCAAGTGCCTGGCCTGAGCCTTGGGATGAAAATTGTGCAGCGAGCGAATGCCGCGCACGACAGGAGCTAGCGCCGCGGGGATTTGCGGATCGCTCGCGTTTGCAAAGTGCTCCTCGCCCTTTACGTTGTACCTGCGAATCTCCGCGCCAAACGCGTTGCGCACTTGCCCCGCGTTGCCGGAAAACTCCACGACCGTCTTGCCCTTCGCGACCTTGATATTCTGGAATCCATGCGAGGTCAGCCAGTCTGTTACAGCCTGCACATCCGCGTCCGCCGGGCCAAATTGTTTGCCAAACTGCTCCGGGGTCAGCCAGGCATGATAATTCGGCGAATTCTTCGATTGCTGCTCTTCCATTAACTGCCGCAGCGCCGCTTCTTGCTCCGCGCTGCGCTGCAAGACAAGCAGGATGCGCGTTACAGGCTGCGCGTCGGCTACCGCGCCGAGATCAAACTCCGCGCGCGCCTTCGGATGCACGTTGCCGCGCAGCACCGTGCGGTTGGTATCGTCCACCGTCTCCATGACCCGCGCCGGGACGCGGTTCTCCTGGTCCGCGCGCGATTGCGCCGCGGGTGTCTGCGCTGCTGCATAAACGCAGGAAAGCGCCAGCAGCGAAGCCCCAGCCAGTACACCTCGACCCAAACCAGTTTTGTGGATGCTCATAATCCGCCCGACTGCAAGAATTTTTCCTATGCATCACGCAACATCGAACAGCAAAACCCAAGCTACGGAAGCAGGCTGGAGAGATAAATTCTAATCCCAAATCGGCTGGATGCTCATTCTGCCGTACACGGGATTTGCGTGAAGCTCAACATCAACAGCACCAACTCCAAGCTACTAAGCATGGTGAAGAGATAGGTTTCAGCACATATTGGTTGCCTGCGCACCTGGTTTTCTGTTGTCGCTTTGCTCATCAGACGACACAAGTGCGTTCGCCCACGCATCGTCTACACTCGGCTCTAACTCTTCCCCAAGAATCGCAGGTAAGTTCCCGCGCCGGGCCAGCTTCGCGCTCACGCAAGCAGGCCGCCGCGAAATTGGGCGTTGCCTGTTTCGCGTCACGCCCTGGGAATTCTCCCTTGCCAGTTCTGCTGTTAGTGACTAAGATACCCCCTCGCAGTCACGAGGGTCATGGACATGCCAAAAGAAAAGCCGCGCGTAAATATCGGCGAAGTCATCAAGACCTACCGCAGCCAGCGGGGATTGTCGCAGGGCGACATCGAGCGCCGCACCGGGTTGCTGCGCTGCTATCTCTCGCGCGTGGAGAACGGCCACACCGTTCCGTCGCTCGAGACGCTCGCCAAAATCGCCGAGGCCATGGACATTTCGCTCGCCGACTTTTTCCCCGGCACCGAAACGCCGCGCGACCGCGAGACTCAAAAAATGCTCGGCGAACTCTCGCAAGACGAAATCCGCTTCCTCGGCGAAATCAAGCGCTTCAGCACCACGCTATCGGACGGCGACAAGCGCCTCGTTCTGGCCATGATCCGCAAGATGGCCACCCTGGTCCCGCCGCCGACTGCGAAGAAGCCGCTGGCGCGCCGCCCCACCGCATAAGCGAACTCCTAACTAGGTGTGCTAGCTCTGCCCGCGGATGATCCGAATGGCGTCCGGTAATGCCGCCTCGCCTCGACCGGCGCCGTTTCCCTGACTATCTGCGTCTTGCGGCACCGCGTCACCCTCGCCCGGAGCGAGAAACAGGTTCGTCTCCACAGCGTGCTGCTTGGTGTAGAGGTCAAAGTAGCGTCCACCCGCGGCATAGAGCGATTCATGCGTGCCGCGCTCGATGATGCGTCCGGCTTCGACCACGAGGATCTGCTCAGCGCGGCGAATCGTGGAAAGCCGGTGCGCAATCACGAACGTGGTCCGGCCGCGCATCAAGTAGCGCAGACCTTCCTGAATCAGCGCCTCGGATTCGGAATCGAGGCTGGAGGTAGCCTCATCGAGGATGAGAATGCGCGGATCGGCAAGAATAGCGCGGGCAATGGACACTCGCTGCTTTTGCCCGCCGGAAAGCTTCACGCCGCGTTCACCGACCACCGTGTCGTACTTCTTCTCGAAGGATTCCGCGAATTCATCGACGCGCGCGATGCGACAAGCCGCCATGATTTCTTCCTCGCCCGCCTCGGGGCGGGCAAACGCCACGTTCTCGCGAATCGTTCCATCAAACAGAAACGTTTCTTGCAACACGACGCCAAGCTGCGTGCGATAAGATTCAAGCTTGACCGTGGACAGATCAACGCCATCCACCAGCACGCGCCCGCTCTTCGGCACATAAAACGCCGCGATCAATCCGATGATGGTCGACTTCCCCGCGCCGGATGGCCCAACCAGCGCCGTCACCGTTCCCGGCTCCGACTGAAAACTCACGTCGTGCAGCACTTCCTTACGCGAATCGTAAGCGAAGCTCACATTCTCCATCGCAACATAGCCGGTAATTCGATCCAGCTTTATGGTCCTCCGCGGATCGGCATCTTCCTGCGTCTCGTTCAGAATCTCCCGCGTGCGTTCCAGCCCAGTGATCGCTTCGGTAATCTGCGTCCCAATGGCCACGATCTGGAAAACCGGCGCCACTAACAGTCCCAGGAAAACGTTAAACGCAAAAAACTGCCCAAGCGTCATGCTGCCGGAGAGCACCTTGTGCCCGCCAAACTCCATGATGAGCGCGCTCACCAGCCCCATCAGTCCCGCGCCCGAAAGACTCATCAGCGACGTAGCGGTCAATGTCTTCAAAACGTTGTCGAGAAGCCGCTGCACACCGGCGGAGAAGACTTTTTCCTCGCGTTCCTCGGCGTGATAGCCCTTGACCACGCGCACGCCGCCGAGCGATTCGGTCAGCCGCCCGGTCACCTCAGCATTGATTTTCGGCCGCGCCCGGAAAATCGGCCGAATGGTCTTGAAAGCCTTGTTAATAAACCCGCCAAACACCAGCAGGATCCCAAACGCCAGCGCCGTCATCAGGACGCTGGTGTGAATCAGATACACCAGCGCGAAAATCGCGGTCATCAGACCGCCGACAAATTCCACCAGGCCTGTTCCGATGAGATTTCGCACGCCTTCCACGTCGCTCATGATGCGCGAGACCAACACGCCGGTCTTGTTCGCGTCATAAAACGAAATGGACAGCCGACCGATGTGCGCCTGGACCTGCCGGCGCAGCTCGGTAATCATTTTCTGTGCGGACTTGGAAAGAAGCTGCGTCAGCGTGAAAGAAGTAAGCCCCTGCAAAATCGTCGCGCCGAGCACGGCCAAGACAATGGGCGTCAGTAGCTGGATTTGCCGCTTACCGATGACATTGTCGACAAAATATTTCGTGGAAGCGGGCAGAACCAGCCCGGCGACCCGGTTCACCGCCATGAGCGCGAAGCCCAACGCCAGCAGGCCTCGCCTCGGCTTGATCAACGCCCAGACGTCCGGAAGGTTTTTCCAGGCATTCTTGCGCTTTTCTTTTTTCTGTTCGCTTTCCGCGCTCATTTGGATTCGCCGAGTATCTTAGCTCTTTGGATGCGGCGGGCCACACAAAAACTATGCGCAACGCGCCTAGCCATTCGGCTAGGTGCGGGCATCGCGGTGCCTGTGAATGGAGAGGGAATACTTGCTAATCCGCGGCCGCTCCGCCCCGGGGCAAATGCGCAGCCGCCGGGCGGTCAATGTTGAGCACACTCGAAATGAACTCGCTCACCGTTAGGCCCAGTTGGCCCCAAAGCCGGCGCTTCAAGCTTGTGTAATCCTGCGTGCCGCTGAAAAGGTCGCCCATAAGTTGCCGGAACACCGGACTGCGCCGCAGAAACTGTACCATGCGCGTGGTCACCGCCGTCCCCAGGAACGAGCCGCGATAGAATCGCCGCACGATGCGCGCGGCAAATTCCAGCTCCGCCGAGAACGCGGCCTTCACGCGCGCCGGATATTTTTCCGGGCAACCTTCCGCCAGCGCGCGCCCGAGCAATTCGCCGGAGCGCATGGCGTAGAAAAGCCCTTCGCCCGTGAGCGGGTCGACCCACGCCGCCGCGTCGCCAACCATCGCCCAATTCTTGCCCAGCACGTTGCGCTCCGAAAAAGTGCGCTCGCGCGGCGACGGCAAGACGTGACTGTAAAATTGTGCGCCCTCCGTGGGAATATTTTTCTTCTGCACAAAGCTCTGCAGGTGCGAGCGCAGCTCCGCGCTCGTATGCGAAGACATGCTGCCGCAAATGCCCACCGACAAGTGATCGCAGCGCGGGAATGACCAGATGTATCCCTCGAAGTGCGGAAGAAATTTTACGGTGATGGCATCGCAGGTCTGCGGCACAAAGTACCCCTGCGTCATTTCCAATTCATCGCGCTCCAAGGCCCGCGTTCCCGGCAGCAGACGATTGCGCGCCCCCGCCGCCAGCACAAGAAAATCCGCTGTGCGCCACTCGCCGTCAACGCAGTAGCGCGGCTTGGCCGTCGCGGTGTCCACGCTGATCACATGAGAGCGCTGCACGATACAACCGGCATCCGCAGCGCGCGCGAGCAGCATCCCATTCAGTACCGTACGCGAATAAATCACGATGGGATGGCTCATATCCAGCATCACGCTCTGCTCGTTGCTGCTGATCAACTCGATCGAGCTAACCAGCTTTTTGGGATAAGGATTATCGAGAAGGAAAGGGAAGCACTCCACCGCTTTATGGGTCAGCCCGCCGCCGCACGGCTTTTCCCACGCCAGGTGCTCGTCAAAAATGTGAACGCTGTGCCCGGCGCGAGCCAACTGCTCGCCGCACATCGCTCCCGATGGTCCGCCACCGACAATCGCAATCTCTGTCATGTTTTGGTAGCTCGCCGAGGCTCCGCATTCGCTCCCTGCGCGCGAATTTGCAGGAGAAGGCCCTTTCCGTCCAAAGAGCCTGTTCAGGTGACGGGGAAAATCACCAGGCAGAATCCAGCCAGAAGTATAGCACCGAAGACGGCCGCGGCAATTGCAGATCCGGTCAGGTGGCGCACAAGGTCCATCCCCAGCCGCTGGAAGAGGAAAAAGAGCGCGAGGTATATCGAGAGGAGGATCACCAGGATGGCTCCGCTGTGCAGCACGAAAATCCCAAAAACGAGAGCGAGAAAAGCGATCAACCGCAGAGCCAAAGCAAGCCAGATGCGCGCTGAGCCGCTACGCACGGCGAGCGGTCCGAGCAATAATTCCTCAGCAAGCAGATATGCAAGCGCTGCCACAAACAACGCCGGGAAACGCGCCCAGCGCGCCCAGGAAAGCCAAGACTCCGTCAGCGTAGCATCGAGCCAGCCGGTAACCAGCAAATGCAAAACGAGCCCCGCTAACGCCGCCAGCAGCAAAATCTTGATTTGCGTCGGCCACAGAGCGCGAAGCGATTTGTGATGGATCAGCAGCAGCGCGAGGCCAACAAGCAGGCCGAAGCTGGCGAAATAAGCGCCGTTGTACAGCCGTACGAACGAAAGCGGGTTCCAGAATCGCAGCAGCGCCACGGCCAGCGACGAGACGGCCGCGGTTTCGAGCAGCGCGCGGAAGACCGGTACTTTTGTCGATGCAGCGTTCACGTTTTGTGGATCACTTGGGGCCGCTCGTGCGGAGGCCGTTGCCGGGCGCTGCATACCCATCATTTCGCGAACGAACGGGCCCGCCAGAAGGAGAATGCCCGCGAGTCCGGCAAGCGAGCCAAAAAGTGAAGTGGAAGATGGTGCGCCAGACGTTGCGCTGGACTCGGTTGGAAATTTCAGCGTTTCCGCTGTCCATTCCTGAGCCGCGCGCACGACACGCGAATCGCCCAAGACGCTGACGTGTGTCGTGCCCGGGATGAACAGATACTTACTTGTCGCGCCGGCATCCCCAGTGACTAGATCGCGTGTGATTTCGCGAATCCCGAGCGGCTCGAACGCCGCGCTCATCGCCAGCGTATGCGGAGGAAGTGGGGGCGGATTGGTGTAGGGCAGCATATCCCCGGGAACGCCGTGTGCCACCCGCTGCGGCGCCGGTGAAATCGCCACGACTCCGGCGACTCCAACGCGGGCCGCCACGCGAATCGCAATCGCGCCGCCCATCGAATGACCCGCAAGCATCGTGCGCTGCGGATCAATCGCTCTTCGCGCGATCAACTCCCGGACCAAAGACTCCGCGCAAGACTCCGCGCGCTCGAAGGAAAACGGACCCGGTGTGCGGCCGTGCCCCGGCAGGTCCGGGACAAAGACGCGCAGGTTCTCGTAGGCGAAGCCGCGCGCGAGGTAGGACATGATTTTTTTGTTCGCGGCCAGCCCGTGGAAGAGCACAACAAAGCCCCGCGTGTCGTCGCTTCCCTGGTCTATGACGTCGGTGACCAGCCGGCAGCCTCCGGCGCCGACAAGCACCGTCGTTTCGCGGTACGGCGTAGCCCAGGCCAGCGCAAAGGCGGCAATGCAAAGCACAACGCCAACAGCGGCGCGCAAGCCTTTTCGCCACTTCATCGCGGCGGGTGGTAGTGGTGTCATTTGATTTGCTTGGTGGCGGCGGCCTCGCCAGAGTGGACTGCCAACTGCTCACTGCGGAGGCCCCGCCACAGGCAAGAATAATGTCTCACCCTTTTTGGGAAAAGCCTTTTGAACTATTTCCCTAAATTGTTTCAAAGATGTAGCAACACATCCGCCCGGGGTCTCCACAGACCACTCAACGGATTCGGCAACAGCAAGACGGTTGTCCAGCAAGCCAAAACAACACGTGCTCACCTGGTTCGTTGTTCTGTGATCCACTTTTCCGTGCGGGCTTCGAGAAGATCCAGCGGAAGGCTTCCGCCATTGAGCATTTCGTCGTGGAACGTGCGGATATCAAACTTGGGTCCCAGTTGTTTCCGACCGCGTTCGCGGAGTTCGAGGAACTTAAGCTGGCCTATCTTGTAGCTGCAAGCTTGCGCGGGCCATGCAATGTAGCGATCGGTCTCCGACTGGATGGTGGGTTCATCGACTGCGCCCGACTTGCGCATAAACTCCACAACCTGATCGCGCGTCCATCCCTTGGAATGAACTCCCGTATCCACCACCAGACGCACGGCGCGGAAAAGCTCGGAGGAGAGGCGGCCATAATCCGATATGGGGTCTTGGTAGAAACCAATCTCTTTGCCGAGTTGCTCGGCGTACAACGCCCAGCCCTCGACGAACGCAGTGAAGCCGAGACCTTGAAGCCGAAACTTGGGCAACCCGGTAAGCTGCCGCTGGATAGACAGCTGCATGTGATGGCCGGGAATGCCTTCGTGATAGGCGATCGCCTCATCGTTCAGGAGCGAGCGCTCGGCGAAATTGGAAGTGGCGACCACCACCCGTCCGGGGCGCTTGCCGTCCGGAGTTCCGGCGACGTAATGAGTTGCAGTGGCTGCCTGGAAAGCGGGTATCGCTTCCACCGTAACCGGCAACGTGGGTAGCAGTGTGAATAGCGCCGGAAGCTTCGGCTGCATTTGGCCGATGTAGCGGCGAAAATCGTCGACGATCTGCTCGGCGGAGGTCGGAATGTATTTGGGATTGGTTTTGAGCGATGCCCGAAATGAGACAAGGTCGGCGAAGCCTTCCTTCTTTGCAATCACCATCATCTCGGCCTGGATACGATCAATCTCTCGCAGACCGAGTTGGTGTATATCGTCCGCAGTCATGTGTGTCGTGGTTCGCCCATAGATGTCGTTCTGGTATCGCTTCTCGCCATCCGGCAGCGATGTCACAGAGAGTGTGGTACGCCCTCGCGGCGCGTATTCCGTGCGGATGAAAGCCGCGAACGCTTTATACGCAGGGATGACATCGGTATTGATCGCGTCGGTGATCTGCTGTGTCAACCTTTTCTGATCTTCAGGGGAGATGCTCGCCGGATACTTCTTTGTCGGGCCCAAAAAGGGATTGGCATCGATGATGCCCTCACATTGGGCTGGTACTTTCTCAAGCAGGAACCGGACCGGCATCAGCTTGTCCTTCATGCCGGCACGCAGGACCTCGGTTGTCTGGCTGAGGGCGCGGGGAATCTGATGCAGACGCGTGATGTAGTCCTCGTAATGCTTGACGGAATCGAGAGGCACGGAAAGCGGCAGGTCCGCGAGCGTGGTATGGACGCCATTAAATTGATTGATGGGCATCTCGTACTCTTTGAGCTCGAAATCGGCTATGCGCTGCTGCAGGCCGCGCGTGAGCAGGTCGTGGGACAACTGGTCCTGATCGGGGAATCCTGTGCTTGGGATGGCCCGAAGGCGTGAAAAGAAGGCTTCGTTGATCTTCTCGCGCCTGAGGATGGCAGCAAGTGAGCGGTCGGCGAGCTTGTCGTTGTAACGGTAGTCGCCAAAGTCCGTCGCCCTCTCAGGAGATTCGCGGAGATCGGACTCATACTGCTCGTCGAAAAGAGCGTTCTGGGCCGCAAGGCGCTCGGAAACCGATTGGAGATTCTTGTCTTTATCCTGCGCAAAGACGGAAACGGCCACAGAGGCAAGGAGAATCAGAATCACGTAAAGGCGCATAGGCCCGAGTAGCGTAGCAGAAACATCCCTTCGCTTGAAATCGCAATTCACTTGGCTAAGGCGTGCCTGGCAGTCGATGCCGGGGCTTTGTTATCGGAGGTCTCGATATCCGGGCTTTAGCTAGCTCCGGGTTAGTTCGCGTAATCGGAAACTGACCCACTACCGGCGGGCCTTGTGCTGCGCGCCGCGGCACGCCCGCGTGATAAACTACAAGTTCCGGCTTCGCGATTTGTTTCGGCAGCGCTCGCACGGAGACCCTTTGGATTCCATCTTCACACTGGAGCAAGCGATTCTGCGGTTTGGCGGCGGGAAACGCAATGGTCGCCGCGTGGTGTTTACCAACGGCTGCTTTGATTTGCTGCATCCTGGCCACATCCGCAGCCTGGAGCACGCGCGCAGCCTCGGCGACGCGCTCATCGTCGGCTTGAACAGCGACGCCAGCGTCTATCAGCTCAAAGGCGAGGGGCGCCCGGTGATTCCGGAGCGTGAGCGCGCGGAAATTCTCGCCGCGCTGGAATGTGTTGACGGCGTCGTGATATTCGACGATTTAACGCCCCAGCGCGTCATCGCCGCTCTGCTTCCCGACGTTCTCGTCAAAGGTGGCGACTGGCCCGGGGACCAGATTGTTGGCCGCGAAGAAGTGGAAGCGGCGGGCGGCCGCGTCGTGTCGGTGCCCGTGGTGCCGGGCTACTCCACCACCGAAATTCTGAAGAAAATCCGCGACGGCGTGTCGGCGAGGCGCGCAAAATCCTGACTTTTCTCGAATGATCCTTCCTGCAGTCCGCGAGCGGCTTGAAACTGTGCTGCGCCATCCGTCGATGGAGGGCGCAATCGCCGCGTTGCGCGCGGGCGGCCAGCATGTTTCGCTGGCGGGCCTGCACGACGTCGCAAAAGCGCTGGTCGCGGCTTACATCGCGCACGAGCTGCGCCGCCCGGCCTTCTTTGTCACCGATTCGAATCGCCGCGCGGAGGCGCTCGCCGATACGCTGCGTTTCTTCTCCACCATCTTCCCCAGCACCCTGGGCGGCGTCGCCACTTTGCCCGCGTTCGATACGCTGCCCTGGCAATCGCAAAGCCCGCACGCGGACATTCTCGAGCGCCGCGCGGCCACTCTGTTCCGCCTCACCGACGGCCAGATTTCGCTCTTGGTCGCGCCGGTAAGCGCGGCGCTGTGGCGATATCAGGATCCCTACGTTTACCTCTCGCTGGCGCGCACCTTAGCGACGGACGCGGAGATCCCGCTCGAAGAATTGATTACGCACGTCGGCTCCGTTGGCTACACGCGCACCGAAATGGTCGAGATGCCCGGGCAATTCGCCGTTCGCGGCGGCATCGTCGATCTATTCTCACCGGAGTCGCTGCGCCCCGTGCGCATCGAGCTGCTCGGCGACACCGTCGAGTCCGTCCGCGAATTCGATCCGCGCACGCAGCGCTCCATCGCACCGGTGGTGCGCACGACGCTGCTCCCTCTGACCGAGTGGGCCGTGCCCGCCGAAAATTCTTCGGCTGACGACGGAGCGTCTAGGGAAGCGCATTCCTTCTTCGGCCCCAAGCGCGACCCCGGCTCGTCTTCGCTCTTTGAACTGGCGGAAAGCTCCTTACGTCCGATTGTCTTTCTCGATGAGCCGGCGGCGATTCGCGAAGCAGCCACCAAGCATCTCGCCGCCGCCGTGGAAAATTACGAGCGCCACGGCCAGGCCAACGCGCCCGACGCGGAAGGTTATTTCTGGAATGAACAGCAATTCGCCGCGGCGCTGGAGAAAACCTCGCAGGTCAATCTCGAGCACCTAGCGCTGGGGATAGGGGCGCATCCGCAATTTGAAATGTCTTCGCGGCCCAGCGCCCGCTTCCACGGCGACGTCGTCGCCTGCATGAGCGAAGTCAAATCGCAGGTCGCTGGGGGCGGTCGCGTTTTCCTCACCGCTGTCAGCACGGGTGAACTCGAACGCCTCGCCGATATTTGCCGCGAGTATGAAGTCCCCTACGTGCTCGGCGAATCCGAGGATGCCGCCGCGGGATTCACCGCGGAGACGGCGCAGGAGTCCGCCGGGCTGTTGCTGATGCGCTCTCCTTTTGCGGATGGCGTGGCTTTTCCCGAAGCGAAAGTCACGCTGTATGGCAACGCCGATCTCTTCGAGGTTACTCCGGCGCTGGAGCGCCCCGGCAGGAAGATCCGGACCTCCGGCTTCTTCAGCGACTTCGCCGAACTGAAACCCGGCGATTTTGTGGTGCACGTCGACCACGGCATCGGGCAGTTCGAGGGCCTGCGCCAGATCGAGTCTGACGGCCGCCGCGGCGAGTTCATGCTTCTCCGTTATGCCGAAGACTCTCGCCTTTACGTCCCCCTTGAACGCATGGACTTAGTGCAGAGCTATCGCGTCGTCGAAGGCGCGCACCCCGCGCTCGACAGACTCGGTGGCACCGGTTGGAACACGCGCAAGACGCGCGTGCGCAAATCCCTGGAAGATATGGCCGACCAGCTCTTGGCGCTATACGCCGCCAGGAAAACCGCACCAGGTCTTGCCTTTTCTCCGGATGGAAATTTCCAGCGCGAATTCGAGGACGCCTTCGAGTTCGAGGAGACACCCGACCAGAACGCTGCCATCGCCGACATCAAGAAAGACATGGAGAGCGCCACGCCCATGGACCGCTTGCTCTGTGGTGACGTCGGCTACGGCAAGACCGAAGTGGCCATGCGCGCCGCCTTCAAAGCCATTGTCGATTCGAAACAAGTTGCCCTTCTTGCGCCTACGACCGTCCTCGCCTTCCAGCATTTCGAAACTTTCAAGCGGCGCTTCTCGGCCTTCCCCATCCGCATTGAGATGCTCAGCCGCTTCCGCACCACCGCCGAACAAAAGCAAGTTCTAGCCGCACTCGAAGCAGGCAAGGTCGATGTCGTCATCGGCACACATCGCCTCCTCTCCAAAGACGTGCGCTTCCACGATCTCGGCTTAATGATTGTTGACGAGGAGCAGCGCTTCGGCGTGGCCCACAAAGAGCGCCTGAAAGAAATCCGCAAAAACGTCGACGCCCTAGCGCTCTCCGCCACACCCATTCCCCGCACCCTGCACATGTCGCTGGTGGGCTTGCGCGATATGTCGCTCATCGAAACGCCGCCCCGCGACCGCCTGGCGATTCAAACGGTCGTCGCGCCGTTTCAGGAAGAGCTGATTCGCAGCGCCATCGAAAACGAAATGGCCCGCGAGGGCCAGGTCTACTTCATTCACAATCGCGTGGAATCGATCTATTCGCTGGCCACGCTAGTTAACAAATTAGTGCCAAAGGCGCGCGTAGTGGTGGGTCACGGCCAAATGGCCGAAAAAGAGCTCGAAAGCGTCATGCTGAAATTCATCCGCGACGAAGCCGACGTCCTCGTCGCCACCACCATCGTCGAAAATGGCCTGGACATTCCGCGCGCCAACACCATGCTCATCAATCGCGCCGACCGCCTCGGCCTCGCCGAGCTGTACCAACTCCGCGGCCGTGTTGGCCGCTCCCACCAGCGCGCCTACGCCTACCTCCTGGTCCCGCCGGAGGCCACGCTCTCCGACATCGCGCGCAAACGTCTCGCCGCCATGAAAGAGTTCAGCGAACTCGGCGCCGGCTTCCGCATCGCCGCGCTCGACCTCGAGCTGCGCGGCGCCGGCAACATGCTCGGCCGCCAGCAGCACGGCCACATCGAAAGCATCGGCTTCGACCTCTACTGCCAGATGCTCGAGCGCGCCGTTTCGAAACTGAAAGGCGAGGAAGCCGCGCCCGAACTTCGCACCACGCTCAGCCTCGGCTCCGACGTGCGCATCCCGCACGACTACATCCCCAGCGAAAATCTCCGTCTGCGCACCTACAAGCGCATCTCCTCCATCTCCACCGACGAAGAAAAGCTCGACGTGCGCAAGGAGCTCGCGGATCGCTTCGGTCCGCCGCCAACCTCCGTGGATAACCTTTTGGAGTACGCCGTCCTCAAATCCATCAGTGAACGCCTGCGCATTTCCTCCGTCGAGCGGCAGGGCAGCAAGATTGCGATCCGCTTCCATCCGGAGACGACCATCGACCCTGCCGCGCTGGTCGCGGTAGTGCGCTCGCGCAAGGGCATCAAGCTGGACCCCAGCGGCGTCTTATGGATGGAAGTCACGCGCGGCGAGCAGGTTTCCGCGGCGGTGAGAAACGTATTGCTCAGCCTTCGCGGGCAGGGCTAAACTAGTGTTATGAGGAAAATGCGAAATATGATTTTGCTCGCGGAGTTCTGCGCCGCCATGCCGCTGTTCGCTCAAGATCAGCCGGCATCGTCGTCCCAGCAACCGCCAAAGCTGCAGGCACCAGCGCTGGAAAAGCCGGGCACCGCCGCTCCCGAGCCCGCAAAAAAGCCCGCCGAGCCCAAGAAACCGGTGGAAGGCGCGAACGCGCGAACCGTCGAAGAAATCATCGCGCGCGTCAACAACGAGATCATCACCCGCTCCGAGCTCGACAAAGCGCGCATCGCCGCGGAAGAAGACGCCCGGCAGGAATGCCAGGGCAAGTGCACGCCCGAACAGTTGCGTACCGACATCGAGGACCGCCAGAAGTTCACTTTGCGCGATTTGATCGATCAGTCTCTGCTCGTGCAACGCGGCAAGGACATGGGCGTCAACGTCGAGCCCGACGTGATCAAGAAGCTCGATCAGCTTCGCCAGCAAAACAAGATCGACAGCATGGAGGATCTTGAGAAAGCGGTCACGGCGCAAGGTTCGAACTGGGAAGATTTCAAGAACAACATCCGCAACGGAATCCTGACGCAGCGCGTCATCAGCAACGAAGTCGGCTCGCACATCACCATCGGCAAGGATGAAGTGGGGAAGTATTACAACGAACACAAGAAAGAGTTCATCCGCCCGGAGCAAGTGGCCCTGCGCGAAATCGAAGTCAGCACGGAAGGGAAGAAGGACGAGGAGCTGCCTGACCTGAAAAAGAAAGCCGAAACGGCGCTGAAGCGCGTGAAAGACGGCGAGGACTTCGGGGAAATTGCCAAACGCTTTTCCGACAGCAGCACCGCGAAGCAAGGCGGCTTCCTCGGCGTGTACAAACGCGGCGAGCTTTCGAAAGCGCTCGAGGACATCGTCTTCAAGATGAAGAAGAACGAGCTGACCGACGTTATGGACACCAAGCAGGGCTATCTGGTTCTGCAAGTCCTCGAACGCTATGAAGAAGGCGAGCAGCCGCTAGCCAAGGTGGAAAATGAAATCATGGACCACCTGTATTCCCAGCGCATGGAGCCGGCCATGCGCAATTATCTGAAAACGCTCCGCGAGCAGAGTTACGTGGTCATCAAGCCGGGCTACCAGGAGATTGCCGGCGGCGGCAACTCCGAAATTCAGGAAGTCAGCGCGACTCCGGAAGCCGGCAAATCCAAAAAGGGCCACAAGAAATATCTCTTGTTTGGAAAGAAGTCGGCCTCCGGCCAACCCTCAGGCCAATGAAGACGTCGTACGTCACGGATCTCCTCACCGAACAGAACATCACTAGTTTCTTCCTCGTTCACGAAAAAGAGCTGCGCAACACGCGCGAGGGCCGTGTGTATCTGCGCCTCGAGCTTGGCGACCGCAGCGGCACCATCGAAGCGCGCATGTGGGACCAGTTCGAAGCCGCCGCCAAAGACATCCAGCGCGACGATTTCGTGAAGGTGCAGGCGCGCGTAGAGCTCTATCGCAACCGGCCGCAGCTCGCGCTGATCCAGTTGCGCCTCGCCAAACCCGAAGAGATCGACCTCGCCGACTACCTCCCGCACACTACCGCCGACGTTGAAAAAATGTTCGCCGAGCTGCGCGGCTACGCCGAATCCATCTCCGATCCCTGGCTCAAGCAATTAGTCCTCGCCATTATCGCCGATCCCGAAACCGCCCGCGGCTACAAGCGCGCCCCCGCCGCCAAAGTCATGCACCACGCTTATCTCGGCGGCCTGCTCGAACACGTCATTTCGCTGTGCGGCATGGCCCGCCGTGTCGCCGCGCACTATCCGGAGCTCGATATCGATCTCCTGCTCACCGCGTGCATCCTCCACGACGTTGGCAAGCTCGAAGAGCTGTGCTACGAGCGCGCCATCGCCTATACCACGCCGGGGCAGCTCCTCGGCCACATCGTGATGGAACTGGAAACCGTCACGCGCGCCATCGACAAAATCGAAGGCTTTCCCGCGCCGCTCAAAACCGTAGTGCAGCATCTGCTCATCAGCCACCACGGCCAATACGAATTCGGCTCCCCGAAGCTACCCATGATTCGCGAAGCCATGGTCTTCCACTACCTCGACGACCTCGATTCCAAGCTAGCCGCCGTCCGCGTCGCGTTGGCCACGCCCTCCGGCGACGACGAATGGTCCGCCTACAGCAACGCCCTCGGCCGCAAATTCCTAAAGCTCGACGAATTCCTCAAAGGCGGCACGCCCGAACCATCGCCATCGCCGGAATCCAAGAACGCAGCGGCCGCTGCGTCTGCCTCTGCTCCGAAACCGGAAGCCCCCAGCCTCCTCCGCAAGCTCTTTTCCTAACAGCTAAGACGCATGCTCCGGAAGTTATTTCGATGGCGATCACCTTGCCCCGTCTGACGAAAAGCCTCAGGTCCTGAGCGGCGGACCTGAGCTACAGGTCTCGGGCGTCGACGATTGCCATCAAGAACGTTTTAGCGCCACTACGCCACCCATTTCAGTGACAGCTTCCTGCGCCGCTTCGCGCAGTCCAGCAGGTAGAGATCGATCAACTTCTGGTAGGGAAGCCCCGTCTCATCTGCCAGTTCCTTAAAGTAGTCTATTACTTCGGGACTGAAATTGATTCCAACAGCCTTCTTCTTGCTCGCGTGTGGGTTCTTTACCGCTTTCAACTTCGAAAAATCATATTCCTTCCTCATAGATTCTCACCTCCTTCTTGCTCGCCTTTCTTGCCGAAATGATGCGAAATAATTCTTCGGACTCCTTGTAGCAATGCACCACAACAAGGGTCCTCCCGGCGAAACTGACTCCGAGAAAAATGAACCGCTCCTCCTCTTCCGAATGGTCCGGATCGCAAAAGAGTAGTGCACGTGGGTCGTCGAAGACACTCTGCGCCTCTTCAAACCAAATACCTTGTCCGATTGGCCCTATTTTTCCGTTCGTCCCAATCGAACCGCAGCATATCTAGATAATATCTAGATATCTGAGTTCTGGCAAGGAGGCCGGTGCGTCCAGGCCGGCGGAGCAGGCTCTAATGGTTAGTGGCCGCGGTAGGTGTGAGTCCCCGTCGATCAGAATCCCCACACGCAAGGGCGGCGTGTGGGGCACCGGCAGATGGCTAGAAGTGCGTGCGTCCGGGAGACGCGGCCAGCGGGCCGTCGTCAGAAACTTGCAACGGCTGCGGTTTCGGTGGGACACGTTTCGAATATCGGCAGCAGGCGGGCGACTTCCAACGCCCGCGTCAAATTCGGGCGGAGATGACAAAGCTTGAGGCTTCCGCCTTTGGCTTTTGTCTTGCGCTGCATTTCGATGAGTGCGCCGAGGCCCGCGCTGTCGACATAATTAACTTGCTCCAGATTAATGACAATCCGTGTGGCGCCGGATGCGAGGAGATTGTCGACCGTGGTAAGCAACCCGCTGCTCTCTTGGCCGAGCGCAAGACGCCCATTGAGCGCCAGAAGGTAGATTCCATTCATCTCACGCTGTGTTATTTCCAAAGGCATCGACGTTTGCCTCCCCCAAGAACGATTCAAGATCCATTACGCTGATTCGCGAAGGCATCCATAATAGCGTGCGGATTCCGATAGCGAAAGAAATAGTCGGGGCTGAAAAACAGAAGTCCATTCGTCAATTCCGCTTGATGATAAAAACTGTCTTATCGTCAATACGATCTTCCTCGCCAATTTGTCGCAGACGATCGTCTCGTTTGAGAGCGTATTCGAGCAGTGCATTGCAAATGTCTTTTGGCGGCAGCAGGTTGTGCTCGCGCATGACGTTTTCAAGCTGCTGTCGTTCCTCCTTGCCGCTCCCGTCGTAAACCCCGTCGGTGTAAAGAAAGAAAATGTCTCCCGGACTCAGCAGCGTCAGCTCTGCCACATCCGAGGATTTTGCCCGCCTCTCCCGGGATTCCAGGGAAAGGTACCTGTTGCGATCCGGGTCATCTTCGGCAAGCTGCAGTCCGAGCGGCAGAAATTGCACCATCTGGCTCTTATCAATGTCCATGAACTTGCGGTATTCGGCGGAAAAGACCAGCGGCGGTGGATGTCCAAAATTCACGAATCGAAAATAGCCATAAGGGCGAACTTCGCCGTAAAGCATGGTCGCAATTTCCTGCGCGCTCTCTTTCTCGCTTCTCCCCAGGGCATTACGAGCGGTGACGGATTGTGCCAACCGCAAGTTGATCCTCTCAAACAACTCCGGAGTCGTTTTTCCCCGGTAATCGAGTTCGGCAAGCATAAGTGCGTGAAACGTGTCGTGAACCGTGGATGCGATTTTCGCTGAAATGATTCCGTGTCCTTCAGCGTCCACCACCAGGACGCCCGCTGTGCTGTAAAGCTCATGCAGGTCTTCGGCGACCCGCACCTGCTCCGAACTTCGCGCGGCTCGATATTCGGTTTCCATTTCCGGTTTGTAGCCCGGCCTCGATTTCAACCATTCGACTTGGTTGTCCACTGAATTGCGTGGCGCTGCGCCTGCCGGAAGCGGCTCGAGGTACTCCTTCGATCGCTTCAGTGCCCGCTGAATGCGCGCATCGATGTCGTAACGTTGCTGGAAGTTTATGTATTCAAAGAGGTCGCCGCCGACCGCTCCGGCGGGAATCGAGTTGCCGTACATCTCGATTCCTTGCACATGGGGAATCGCTCCTTCCACCGGCATCAGCCGCTTGCGCAGATATTCATCGATACTTGGGGCGTTGTAGGTTCCTGCCATAGGGGAATTCCAGCACGAAGGGAACTCGCACTTGTGATGCTTTCCGAGGACGCGAGGATGCGCCACCTGCCCGCTCGTTACTCGTCATTTCCTCATAAGCGGTGCGCCGCGCAATTCAAAAGCCTGCCCCACCCGCCCGATCTTGTACGAGGCGTTTAGAGATGCGCTCCATTCGCTGTACCTGGCGGCCGCTTCTCGAATCGCCTTCCGGGTCATTGGCACCCGGCAGTCATCGATAATTGCTTCGGCAGGGCTCAGAACCTTACAATACGGCACCGTTTTTCGCTCAGGAGCTCACAATGAAAGAACAGGTTTCTCGCCGGCACTTCACCAAACTCGCCATCGGCGCTGCCATTGCAGGGTTCAATCCCGACGAGCGTTCCTGGGTCACCCAGTCAAACAACACAGCGCGCCCTTTCGATCGCCTGCCGAAGCTCGACGGTTCGCTGCTCCTGGATGAGGAGTCACGCCGGGCGATTGCGATAGATCAGGGCAACATGTTTCATCGCGTGCCCGCAGCCGTCCTCAGGCCGGGCTCCGTGCAGGACATTGTCGCAATGGTGCGTTACGCCAACCAGCACAAACTGAAAGTCGCCATCCGTGGCGACGGTCATTCGCGCTATGGGCAGACGCAAGCCGAAGCAGGTGTGGTCATCAATTCACGGTCACTCAACGGCGTGGATGTGCGCACGCCGGACAGCGCGGACGCGCAGCCCGGTGCATTTTGGAGCAGCGTCGCTGATGCCACGCTTGCCAAGAGTGTGACCCCGCTCGTCTTCCCGTCGACTTGCCTTGCCATCACCGTCGGCGGCACTCTGAACGCGGGCGGTATGGGTACTACGAGCCACCTCTACGGTGCGCAGGTGGACAACGTGGCCGAGCTCGATGTGGTAACCGGCGATGGCCGTCTCGTCACTTGCTCGGCGGAGCGCGAGCGTGAGCTGTTCGAGATGGTGCTTGCAGGACAGGGCCAGTGCGGCGTCATCGTTCGCGCTCGCCTGCGGCTGATGTCCGCCCCGAGCCACGTTATGCTCCATGAATTGACCTACGCCAACCTCGACGACTATCTCGCCGATCACTTGCAGCTAGTGAGGGAGGCTCACTTCGACGGCCAGTATGGCACCATAATGCGCGATCAGAATCGCACATGGAGATTCGTCATCGAGGTCGGCAAGTTCTTCACCGCGCCCAATGAGCCGGACATCCGGGCACTCGAAGGGGACTTGCGCTTCGCCTCGGCCGCCGCGCCCGCGCGCATGACTTATCACGATTATCTGTTTCGCTTTGAAGCAGCGTTGCGCGCCCTTCCGATCGGCCGTCCCAGCCCGTTCATCACGATGTACATTCCGGCCTCGGCGACCAAGGACTACCTCAGCAACATTCTCTCACCGTCCCCGGAAGCCGCCGCGCTGTCACAGTTCGGTTTCTATCCCTTGAATACCAGTCGCTTCACGCGTCCGCTTTTCAAGGTGCCAAGCGAGGAGCAAGCGTTCGCTTTGGCGCTTTACCGCAGCGTGAATCCGGGCGACGAGGCTGCACTTTCGGCGCTGTTGGCCAACAACCGGGACCTCCTCGCCAAGATGACTGCCGTCGGTGGCAAACGGTACGCTCCCTACTCGATGGTGATCTCCTCGGCTGAATGGCAGGCCCACTACGGTCCCGAGGTATGGCCCCGTCTCGTGGCCGCCAAGGCGAAATACGACCCGAATCGCGTGCTGTCGCCGCATCCAGCAATCTTTGGCGAGAAATAGGTGCCCAAGAGCCGATGCTGACCTGTTCCGGGTTACGCGGCCAATTCGTCGCTGTGGGGACCCCGGCGTAGTAGCCGGTGCGAGTCGGACTTGACGCTTGCGATATTGCCGGGCCTTCGCCTCCACCCGGCTCACGCGGAAAGAATCCACTTGATTTCATAACAATGCTGGCTCCCTCGACCCGAGTAAACTTTAGTTGCTTGACGACCAAAGGCTCGGGAGAAAGGAGCCAGACATGATGATTATAGGCGTAGATTATCACCCGAGCTTTCAGACGATTGCATTTTTGATGGAAGAGACTGGTGAATATGGTGAACAGGAACTAAACCACAGCGATGGTGAAGCGGAGCGATTCTACAGGGCGCTAAAGGAGAGAGGAGTCAGTGTGCGGGCGGGAAT
>Ga0307475_10000133_pt1 | contig 42428 bp, 34 predicted proteins | sample atmos_gasesECM1C_FD_203317 | JGI IMG/M metagenome (GOLD analysis project Ga0307475, IMG submission 203317) | Hardwood forest soil microbial communities from Morgan-Monroe State Forest, Indiana, United States - atmos_gasesECM1C_515 | ecosystem: Environmental > Terrestrial > Soil > Temperate... | reverse complement strand
GCGTCTTGACCAGAAGACCCTGGCCGAGAAAGTCGGCGTGAGCCGGCAATGGATTGTCGACGTCGAGCAGGGCAAACCGCGGCTCGAGATCGGCCTCGTGCTGCGCACCGCGGATGCGCTCGGCATCGTTCTCACCGTGGACAAACCGACAAAAGGCACGAGTTTGGCGCAGCCCGTCATTCTCGATTCGATAGTCGACGCGGCCCGGAAGAGGCGCAAATGAAGATCAGGGAACTGATCGCCATCCTTGAGCGTCGCGAGATGGGGCGTTTCTTCCGCGACATGAAAGGGCGCGTCTCTTTCGTCTACGATGAAAAGTGGCGAAACGCCGCCAACGCCTACCCCCTCTCCCTCTCGATGCCCCTCACTCTTGGTGAGCACGGGAATTCAAAAACCGATCCGTTTCTATGGGGATTGCTGCCGGACAACGAAAAGGTCCTCGATCAATGGGGCAAGAAATTTCAGGTCTCGTCCCGCAACGCCTTCGGCCTTATCGCGGGCGTCGGTGAGGATTGCGCGGGCGCGGTGCAGTTCGTGCGGCCCGACCGTCTCGACGCCATCCTGGGAAAACAGCCTCCGGAAATCGAATGGCTGACGCCGGGCAATATCGCGCGGCGTCTTCGTTGCTTGCGAGAGGACCACGCCGCGTGGCGCAATCCGCGCGACGCCGGCCAGTTCAGCCTCGCCGGCGCGCAGCCAAAAACAGCACTGCTCCTTGAGGAAGGCCGGTGGGGCATTCCTTCCGGCCGCACGCCGACCACGCACATCCTCAAACCGCCGACGGCTCATTTCGACGGGCACGCGGAGAATGAGCATTTTTGCCTTGAGCTGGGACGCGCCATCGGCTCCCGGTCGCAAATTCGGAAGTCATGCGGTTCAAGGATGAGATCGCCATTGTCATCGAACGCTACGACCGGGTCCACGCCGGGAATGTCTGGCAGCGCGTCCATCAGGAGGATACATGCCAGGCTCTAAGCATCCAGCCGACCCGCAAGTATCAGAGCGACGGTGGTCCCGGCGTCCGGGACATCGTCGATTTATTAAAAAACCTTTTCCTCGAAGCCGCGTGAAGACATTGGTACCTTTCTCGATGCCGTCTACTACAACTGGCTCATCGCCCGAACAGACGCCCATGCGAAGAATTACGCTTTGCTGATTGCTTCGGCTGGGCAGGTCCGCCTTGCTCCCCTTTACGATATTGCGAGCATCCTGCCCTACCCCGATATCGACATTCAGAAGGGCCGCTCTTCAATGAAAATCGGAAATGAATACCGTCTGAGGAATATCGGTAAATATCAGTGGCAAAAACTCGCCCAGGGTGTCGGCGTCGATCCTGACGCGGTGACAGCTCGCATCGTCGGAATCGTGGACGCCGTCCTCGAAAATATTCCAGAAGTGACCAAGCGCACGAAAAAAGAAGGGCTCGACCATCCACTTATCGGCCGTCTGGCCAAGAAACTGACGGACCGCATAGCCGCCTGCCGCAAGCTGATCCGCTAAATAGGCCGAAGGTCGGCGACTTTCACGCGCGAGATACTGTCACGCAGCTGGAGCGGTTGATTTCACCTAAGGCTTCGGCGCCTTATAGCGACTGCCGCGGAGAACAGAGGCCAGTGTTCAAAGGCTTCGCGGCCTCGTTCCCTTGTTGTGGGTTCCGGTTCGGAACGATAACTGCACTTTAACATCGCCTGTGATATGATATCATCCGCGATGTGAGATATGTCGCGGATACAGATGTGATTGTGGCGGCGATGCGTAGTCCCGGCGGAGCGTCGGCAGCGATCCTCCGCGCAGCGCGGTACGGCACGGTAACACTCTTGGTAAGCGTTCCACTCGGTATGGAGTACGAGGCGGTGTGTTCGGAGTCTGAGCACCGGCTGGCGGCCGGCCTGAGTGAACGCGAAGTTGAAATATTCCTGGATGCACTGTTGGCAATGGCGGAACCGGTGAAAACACATTTTCTGTGGCGACCGCAATTGCGTGACCCTGGCGATGAGATGGTACTAGAGGCGGCGGTCAACGGACGCGCCGACGCATTGGTTACTTTCAACGTGCGGGATTTCGGGACCGTGCCGGCCCGATTCGGGATTGAATTGATAATTCCGCGTGAGGCGATAGGAAGGATAAGGCGATGACGGAAACAATGACATACCCACTCCGGCTTCCGCGTTCGATAAAGAAAGCCGTGGAGCAACAAAGTAAGGAAGATGGGACGAGCATAAACCAGTTCGTCGTCACAGCCGTGGCTGAAAAACTCTCCGCTTTGCAAACGGCCGAGTTCTTCGCTGGTCGCAAAGAGCGCGCCGATTTCAAAGCTTTTGACAAACTCATGAAGCGGCGGGGCGGAAAACCGCCCCGTGCAGGCGATGAAATGCCAGGGCCGCAAAGCAAGAGAGCCTCGCAACGATCCCGATAGTTCGTGACACCTAGCGTCGGGCACCGCTGGCCGAGGTTTCCGAGCCAGCTTGAAGTGTCTGTTTGATGGTGTCTCCTCGGCGGTAGAGGTCGAGTGCCCAAACGAGCGTTTCGCGTCGCGTAGCGCGCACAAGCCCCGCAGCCTCCAACACCGCTTCCATGCGCTCCGTCGCGTGAGCAAACGCCCGAAACTCCTTGCCCGTCAGTCGCAGCCATAAGTTTTCCAGGACAATCAGGGTCCGCACATACCAACGGTCTCGGGGATAGGTGAACGCCAGCAGTTGGCGCGCCCGCCCAGCCGCTTGCTGGAGCAGCGCCTCAGCGTCAGGGTAGCAACAGACGACGCGGTCGAGTGTCACCACGTCGGCGTCGGGCAAGGTGCTTGCGATCATGGCGAAGTCGCCCAGGATAAATTGAGTGGGGCGTGTTCCGTAGTGTGATCCGGCTTCGCGCCGCGCAACTTCCAAATAAGCAGACGACGCTTCCACGACGGTAGCGCTCGCTACGCCGGTGCCAGCGAGCTCCTTGCTGATGACTCCTATCCCGCCTCCGACATCCAGGAGCCGCCGTCCCTCGAGCGGCCAGCGCCGAAGTTCTGCCAGGATGAGCCGTGTGGTAGCGTCCGCGCCACGGCGTCGGTAGCGCCGCAGATCGCGCTCGGCCACCTTGTGATTGAACTGCGCCTCCGCAGCGCAATATCCAGTGCAGCACGCCATGCAGACTTCAGCCCCTCCATATTAAACACCTGACACATAGGTGTCAGGTCAAGAGAAACGTGAAAAGGTGGACTGACAAGAAAAAACTCGGCTCTTGCCGAAATACAAGGGTTTTGGTTTCAAGGCTGTTAATCGAATGTTTGGGGCGGATGGCGTTCGGTACAACTTCGGTATAACTGAGGAGGAGATTAATCAGGCGCAGCCACGCCGGCATTGCTAACGACGATTCGAGTATCGATTTCAACGACGCAAACATGGCGGTTCAGGCTCATCGAACGGCGGCGCCGGTTCTTATCGCAATCGAGGGGAACCTCGCCGTGGTCGGATTCTATTCCAAGCCGAAACCTGAAACAAACGGTATCAAACGCGGGTCATGGGTCTTTATGGCCCGGAGGGTTTGTAATGGCCGGTTTTCAGATCGGCCAGCATGGCCCTACCCATTCCTGGATATGCGCTTTTCCTACTCGAGCTCCACCCTCGTCCCCAACCCCGCATACAAATAGTTCTCCCCATACGCCTTCTTCAATCGCGCAAACGCTGGCTCACCTGTGCAATGTCCCGGCGCAATCCTCTGCACCCTCCACTTCGTTTTTAAATTCTCTACCAGCGCGTCTATCTCTTCCACGGGCGTCGTCACCAGGTGCAATCCCCCAAACACAATCTCCGTCCTCGGATCCACCGCGCTTGCCGCTTCCAGAATCGCTTCAATCCCCGCGTGCGAGCACCCATCCACCAGCAGCAATCCATTCGGCCTTTTGATCGCCAGCGTCAATTCCGGCAGCTCCAGCGTCCCTTTTTTCTGCGAAACTGTCCGCACCAGAAAAATCCCCGGAGAAACTTCCGTCAATTGATTCACCAACACAAAATTCCCCGTGTCATACAGCTTGCCTGACGTGAGATGTTCCGGCTCCGTTCCCCCGAAATACCGCATCTTCGCCGGTAAGCTCTCATCCGCCCGCAAAAACGTCTTCGGAATCGGCGCTCCCCCAAATCCATTCGCCCCGTCCCCGGGCACATACACCGTAACGTTTGGATTCACGCTCCGCACGTATCTCAACCCCGTCGCGTGGTCTGCGTGCCGGTGTGAGATCACCACGAAATCTAGTTTCGTTAGGTCTACGCCCAGCGCCTTCACGTTGTGTTCAAGATTCGCGGCATCATTCCCCGTATCGAACAAAATCCGCTTTCCATTGTGCTCCACCAAAGCGGAAAATCCCCAATCCTTCGTCAGCTCCTTCGATTCCCCGAACGCATCATAGAGAATCGTCACCTTATCCCGTGCCCGGCAGGGAACTGCCGCCACACATACCAGCAAAAACGCCAAAATCCGCAAAACGTGGGTTCGCAATGAACACCTCCAACCGTAATTTCCGATTTAGACCTTTGGCTTGTGCATCGTACCTTTCTCCTGCCCTGGACACAACGAAGTGGCGGGCGGAACGAGCCATCGGAACCCCCTAATCTCAGTGGGGCCCTGGTCTTGGTGGGTGCGGCGGCACAAACTGCTTGGCCGCGTATCTCGACTAAAACCAATGGCGAACGTAAAGCGAAAACTGCTAGACTGCATTTCGTGGACGAAGGAACAAAACGTGTCATTCTAATCGCGGCGTCGATCCTAGCGGCACGAGAACTCGCGCAGCTCGGCGAGCGGCCGAGCCCGGCGATTGAGACGTGCATCTCAGAAGCAATCGCAACCGCAGAAAAAGATCATGCGGAAGATTGACGCGCGATGGCCCACGCAGGAAAATGGGCACCGAGTCCCAAGGAGTTGAATATCTCCGATGGGTGACGACTTCTCTGATGCCGTCAAGAGAGTCCTAGCATCGCGGGTCGGACATCTGTGCTCTAAGCCGGATTGTCGAGCATTGACTAGTGGCCCACAGGAGGACTCGGCGAAGGCTGTCAACCTAGGAGTGGCCGCTCACATCACGGCAGCATCCCCGGGAGGCCCCCGCTACGATTCGAGTTTTTCTCCTGAGCAGCGAAGCGGGCATGAAAACGGCATTTGGCTCTGCCAGAACTGCGCCAAGCACATAGACAACGATCCTGCTCAGTTCAGCGTTGATGTGCTCAGAAAATGGAAAAGCGGTGCGGAGGCGGAAGCCAAAGATCGTGTAGGGAAGACGGCAACCCTCATCATCCGACGAAGAAGCGACTCAATTGAAACTATAGCCGCTCTGCGAGCAATCCAGCGCGGGCAGAAACCGGATCCGGAAACCGTTGAAAGGCTGCACGAGGATGGACTGATCGAAGTTATAGATGTGACCCACCTGCAATCCCCCGGTCAAGAATATATCCCTGGGCTTCTAACCGCCAAAGGACTAAAAGTTCTGGGGGCTGGCAACGACCCAGTGAGGGCCGCCTCATTTCCGACTATCCCCTCACCCAACCTCAAGGCCCATGACAGAGTCCGGATCTCACCAATAATTCCCAAAGAGCACGAGCAATCCAATTTCGAGGTCGTAGAAGACGAAGGAGACTGCTTCGTTTTTGAGACGCTGGACTCGACGAGACCGGTCGATATCCCGAAATCCTTCATCGAGAAGATTCACAGCTTCGGCAATTCGAAACCTGCACTCGTGCACCTGAGCGGTAGGCTTCAATGGGTCTCAACAAGGCGAACCTTCGAGTTATTCCCCGACAAGCCGCAAGCTGGGCCGGCGGGCACGTACGGAATTCCTAAAGACGTGGACTTCGACTACCCGCGGAGACTTGGCATTGCTGGAAGTTTTGCCCGCGAAGATCAACTAGCCCGGGTGCTAGGCGCAAGGATGGTGTGTCTTCTATGATCTGGACGGGACGTATCTTAGGTGGCCCGGTAGAGACGTGAATCAAATTCTCGTTTCTAATTGGGTGTAAACAGGCGGCATTCGACACCTATGGCGTTTATACCAACGAATACCGAAGCCGCTGCCTGAAAAGAGATTGAGACCGATTGGTATGCTGCCTACTTGAACCGGAAGCAACCGTGAGAGACCTCATGGCTCATGTGCAGCGTATCTCCCAGCTTGACCAATCGAGAGATCGGTGATATCAGAGCGATGGTATACTAGAGGGTTAGTAACCCGTCGTGCTAGCAACTAGTGGCGAGCGAAGAGATGCCGCAGAGGCCGTTTGGAGTTGAATGGATTGGAACTACTCATTCGCGGTCCTGTCATTCTTGGTTGGCTCACTGGCAGGGTTTCAGGGCATATATGAAGTCTACGGACCATATTCGCCGAGAGCCTTAAGAGTCCCGCCGGGAGTGCTTTACCTATTCTCTAGGGGTTTTTTCCCCGCGACGATATTCTCGGCATTTTACCATTACGGAATTTTCGAGCAGCTACTTTGGCTCAAGGCCATGGCATGTGGCACCGGCTGGGAACTTTTCCTTCGGTCGAAGCTTTACGTTAAGAAAGTTCGGCGAGACGAGGAAAACGTTGAAGACTTGTTCCGCGGCCCCCTCGATCTCGTCCGCTGGTACCAAGGCGTCTTCCTAAAGCGCATTGATGGTTGCTTCGCCAAAGAGAAGATTCAATTTGTAAAGAACACCCTCCCACAAGTTGCCGACTTCCAAAAATTGTGCACCCGTGCCGCAAACCGAATAGATGCCTGGAACGATTCGAAACTGAGGGCTGATGTTAAGGCCGTAATAGAAAAGCTGTTGATCAAATTCGAAGCCGAGAGAAAAGGACTCGCGGGGCAAGCCTTGGTTGAGTGCGAAGAGAAGTACAGTTACACACTGTGCTATTCACTGATGATATTGCTTAGTAGAGATGATGCCAAAACCTTGGTTTCAGGCTGATGCTCGCGCAGAGCGGGATGCGGTGAGGGCGGTAAGAGTTACAAACTCTGCTAGAATGTTCTCACGATTGCTCACGGTCACGAGTTTGCTATTCTGTAAATCGTCGATGATCTGTTGAAGCTGCTTCTCGCCAATTTCGCAGCGAGATACCAATTCAAGAAAAGGCATTGAGCCCGACTTCGATAAAATATCGAAGACCCTCGTGTGGTCGACGTCCATGCTCTCGAACTCCTTCATACGTCGCAACATTGTAGGCGACCCCCTAAAACGGTGTCAAGCTCCCAGTGGTACTGCGGAGCTTACTTGTACGATGCGCTAACGGGCTACTTCGCTGCACGTATAACTCCAAAGCCTCCGTGCCCTGCTCCGACTTGCCGAGTGTCGCTTTCTACATGAAAATTAAAGACTTGGCCTGTATTGATGATTATCTAAGTCAGAGACATTTCATCGAATCGCCCCTGTCCACTGTTTCACAAAGAGACGCCCGGGGCGACAGAAGACCGGTGAGCGCTTCTTTCGCCATTCCTCTGATCGCAGGCTGTTCCGCCGGAGGACGGGGTCACCCAGCTTGTACGTCGTTTTGCCCCGTCCGGACGTAGCAAGAGGTGAAAACCCGGTGGATCAGTTACGGTTGCAGATTGAGATGCTGCAACGCGAGGTAAAACGAACCACGTGAGGATTGCCGCGATGCATCGAAATGCGAAGCCGATATTGCGTCCTCGACCCATTCCCTAGCTCCGCGTTGCCGGCGCTTGCCCGACTATGCCGGTTATCCCCCTAAGACGCGTACTTCCTCTCCGAGCTATTTTCGATTGAGATCGCAGCCGCGCATCGGGAACAGCAGAGCTTGTATAGAGTCGGTTAATGGGAAAGCAAAGCGCAATGCTGCACTACCCTGCGCATTCGCAAGTTGTGTTTCTGAGCAACGAAGTGTGACCACTCCTCTCTACCAGCCAAAGCACCCAACCACCATGAAGCTCAGGTCAAAGTGACCTGCTGCTGGTGCAAAGGAGAAGTGAGGCATGCCGCTACCTGGTTACAGTCCCTTCCACGCGACGTAAGCGGCGCCGATTAGCGGACACTGCTCGTTCAGAACGACGCGAATCGGGATTTGCTCGAGGAATGCGCTTAATTTTTCCTTGTTCCTGACCGCAGCGACGAACTTGCCTTCTTTGAGTTTCGGCAGAATTTTCACCGCGATTCCGCCCGTGATATAGATTCCGCCGCGTGCGACCGCCTTAAGAGCCATGTTGCCCGCCTCCGAACCGTAAATCTCGCAGAAGAGATTCAGTGTGGCTACGCAGGTAGGGCACGTGCCCGCCAAGCCTTGTTGGGTGATGCCAGGCGCCGGGTCGACTGAATTGTCGTCGAAGCCCGGATGCCGGACGGAAATATTCAGGAATTCGTGAAGGCGCTTGAATCCCTTACCTGCGAGGATCGTTTCGCAGCTCACAAAATCGTTGCGCTTCTTAAGAAACTTCCAGAGATCCGCCTGTTGATCATTGCTGGGAGCAAAATCCGCGTGACCGCCCTCGGTGGCGATTGGCACATGCTGTTTGCCGTCCCAGAAGAGAATACCTTCACCCAGTCCTGTTCCCGCAGCGACAACCACCTGATTGGCGTCCGGAACGGAAACGCCGGCATGCAGCGTTTCCAGATCCTGCGGCTCAAGTACCCCGACGCCGTAGGCGGCCGCTTCCAGATCGTTCAAAAGGCGAACACGCGCGATGCCCAGATGCTTCGCAACTGCCGCGCCGTCAATCATCCACGGAAGATTCGTGGCCTTTACCGTATTGTTCACCACCGGTCCGGCGATTCCGAAAGATGCCGCCGTGACTTTCCCGCTCGCGCCCTGGAGGAACTCCTGCATGATCTGTTCGGCATTCGGATAAGCTTGGCTGGAAAATCGCTTTTCGGCGACGCGCACCAGCTTCCCCTGCTGGACATCGAACAGCCCAAGATTGGACTTCGTGCCACCGAGGTCACCCGCAAGAATCATCGAATCCTCCGGCTTTTGATTTTGAGCCGACGCGCTGCTGATTTACGAGCGTCATTCTACAGCGGGCGCCAGCGCCGCCCGTCGGAATTTGTCAGATCGCTGGCGGCTCTCGGCCCGTCGCTCCCCGACGGATAATTCGGGAAGGGCGGTGGAGAAGCGCCTTGCCACGCCTCGATAACGGGGTCCACAAGCGCCCACGCGGCCTCCACGCTGTCCGCGCGGTCGAACAAAGTAGCGTCGCCGCGGATACAATCGTTGATCAGTGTAGCGTAAGCTTCGCGCGAAACTCCACCGAAGGCTTGCCGGTATTGGAAATTCATTTTCACAGGACTGATATGTAACTCTGAGCCCGGTGGCTTGGCACCGAACGAAAGCGATATCCCCTCGTCCGGCTGAATATTTAAGACCAGCGAATTGGCCTCCGGGTTCTCGCCGCGAAAAACCTGGTGCGGCGCAAGCCGGAATTGAATCGCAATCTCCGTTAACCCGCGGGCCAGCCGCTTGCCGGTGCGCAAGTAGAATGGAACCCCTTGCCAGCGCCAATTATCCACATGGAGTTTTAGGGCGACGAACGTCTCGGTAGCCGAGTCCGGCTTCACACCCGGTTCCTGCCGGTATCCAGGCACCGCTTTGCCATGCACATTTCCTGGTCCATACTGTCCGCGCACGACCGATTTCCACACCGACTCGGACGTAAGAGGTCGCATCGATTGCAGGACTTTTATTTTTTCATTGCGCACCGACGTAGCGTCAAAATTGGGTGGCGCTTCCATGGCTACCAGTGAAGTGAGCTGCAGCACGTGGCTCTGAATCATGTCCCGGAGGGCGCCGGCCGATTCGTAAAATGCGGCGCGGCGTTCCACGCCCAGCGATTCGGCCGCGGTGATTTGCACGTGATCGACGTAATTGCGGTTCCAGAGAGGCTCGAAAATTCCGTTCCCAAACCGGAATACGAGTAAATTCTGCACTGTCTCCTTGCCAAGGTAATGATCGATGCGATACACCTGCGACTCGTTGAAAACTGCGAGAAGTTTGGTGTTCAATTCGTGGGCCGATTTCTGGTCGCGGCCGAAAGGCTTCTCGATGATGATGCGCGTCCACGACGTTTCGCCCTTCGGGCTTGCCAGGCCGGCGCGGTTCAGCTGTTCGACAATCTGCGAATAGATGTCCGGGGGTGTCGCAAGGTAAAACAGGCGGTTCGTTCCGAGGTTCCCCTGGCGGTCAAGCTCATCCAGGCGTTGCGCCAGACGGCGATAGGCTTCGGGATCATCGTACATACCGCTGAAATACTGGAGATGCTGCAGGAAATCCGAAAGCTTGCTCGCCTTCCCGTCCGATTCCTTGGCCTTGCGCAATGATTCGGCGGTCGTTTCGCGGAAATTGTCGTCGCTCATTTCGGTGCGCGCAAATCCTAGGAGGCGGAAGCGAGGAGCGAGGCAGTCGTGCAAAGCAAGGTCGTAGAGAGCAGGCAAAAGTTTGCGGCGAGCCAGATCGCCCGAGGCGCCAAACATGACGATCACGCACGGGTCGGAGGGCGCTTCGCAATAATACCCGTCTACTCTTGACACGCTGTTTGTTTCCACGGGGCTAGAACTCATTGCCGGTCTCCAGAAGGTCTAGGAACCATGCGCTGGTCACCTTTTTTAAAACCCGGCGCATTGACCAAGAGCCTATCACAGTCTCTTCGATGCTTTCGCTGCGTAGACGACTCCACGCTCTGGGCAGAGCTGTCTGAATGCCGGGTCGAACTGGTAATTCGAATCTCGTTGAAGTATCTTGGAATTGCTGGGATGCCGGGAGGTAATCATGGCTGATGAAAAGTGCTCGGAAACGCCTGTGGTGTCTGCGGCTTCCTCCGCGGCTCCGGCTGCTGGGACGCGCATGGTGAAATGCGTGAAGTTCGGCAAAGAAATGCCGGGCCTCGATCGCATCCCCTGGAAGGGGGAGATCGGCAAGCGCGTCTACGAAAACGTCTCGAAAGAAGCCTGGAAGTTGTGGCTGGAGCACTCGAAAATGATTATGAACGAATACCGGCTCAATCCTCTTGATCCGGGTTCACAGAAAGTCATGGAAGAACAGATGGAACAATTCTTCTTTGGCGAAGGCGCCAAACTCCCGGAAGGGTACGTCCCACAGAGATCCAAAGGCTAGTCAGGTTCTCAAGTCCTCCGCACGCGATTGATTTCGAAAAGCCCGGCCCCTGAACCTACAGCTATCCCTGAATTCGGCCCGACACGGGATGCTCCACTGGCAAGCGAGGCGAAAACTTGAATTCAAGGATCGCATGCGCAGCGCGCAACGCCGCTTCCACAAGCGCCGGCGATTCTCCGCGCGCAAAAATGAAACCCAAATAACTCGATCCTTCCGGCCATGCGGCTAGGTAATCTCGCAAGCGTGCCGTGATCCGAATTTCGTCGACTCCTTGAATTCTTTCGGCATCTTCTAGCCCGTTTACGCCTTCGAAAATGCCACTGCGCGGCACAGGGATCATCATGACGCCCGAGGCTGGGTCTTCGCGCGACAAGTCATAGCCGCCGAGACCCACCGCGTGCCGAAGCAATAACTCTTCCAGTGAAATACGCTCCGGTCCGAAGCGAAGCGCCTGCGCGCACAATCCGCCGATGGGCCGCGGTGCCGCTTCGAGCACCCACGGCCCAGCTTGATTGACGCGAAATTCGGCGTGGAGCGGCCCGGTCGTCAGGCCCAGAGCGCGAACTGTGTTCGCCGCGCAATCCTCGATTGCAAACTGCGCCTCCTTCGGCAGGCGAGAAGGCGTAACGTAAATCGTCTCCTCGAAGAACGGGCCTTCGAGCGGGTCCGGCTTGTCGAAAATCGCCAGCACACGAACGTGGCCTCCGCTGATCAATCCCTCGACGGCAACTTCACTTCCTGGAATGTATCGTTCGACGAGCAAGCGGTCGAGGGCCGGTTCGTGGAGTACCTGAATTTCGGGGGACCCCAATAGCAAATGAATGCGCTCCACCGCTCGTTTGAATTCCTCGGCCGTGTTGGCCCGGATGACACCCTGGCTGGCCGCGAGCGAAAGCGGCTTCACGACGCACGGAAATTTCACACGCGGCAGCACCTGATCGAGGTCATCTGCCAGCGCGAAAGAAAAGAACGCTGGCACTGAAACTCCGGCCGCTAGGAGGATTTCTCGCTGGCGCAGTTTGTTGCGGCAGGCCTCCACGGCATCCGGCGGATTGCCCGGAATTCCGAGCCATTTGGAGGCGTAGGCTGCGGCGTGTGTTGGGCGGTCGCCGAGCGCGAGTATGGCGTCAAGCGGTTTGCCCTCTAGCGTGCGGACAATTTCTTCGGCTGCTTCTCGCGGTCTTTCAAAATGCAGCGGTAGCGCGCTATCACCCCAGGGATCGTCGAGTTGATGGCAACGATCCGTCCCGAAGCGAACTTCGACACCGAGCTTGTCGGCCGCGTCTGTAAAGCCGCGCGTTTGATATCCAAGCTTGCTCGCCAGGATTAACAACCGTTTTTTGCGGGACGTTTCGGCCAACATTATAGGGAAATGCCTGCTTAGACGAATGTATCGGCCTGATGCAAACCTCTCTGCGCCCGACCGACGTTCGCAAGCTGATCGCTCGTTGGTTCCGCGCAGCAGTACCAAGGCTCGTCGAGATAAGGAACCGTCGTCGGCGAAGTTAGGATGGGGAAAACATCCTTCGCCGGAGGATGCGGGTTCGTCGTGCCGGAGGCGTCATCAGCGGCCTTCTCCATGCGCTCGAAGATTCGACCGCGCGAGAGTTTCATCTTTTCGCACGAATTCACGATCTGTTGAAGTTGAGCGCTCAAGGTGTCAACACGAGAATCCGCGTGCTTCCAGGGGTACACAAGCGCAGCCTCATCGAACGGTCCAATCATGTTCTTCATTTCGGGAAGCCCGAGCAATCGCGAGCCCGCCGGAATCAACAGGCGAATCGCGAGTTGGATGGGCGCGACATTTTCAATCAACCGTCGCTCGCGCAGCAATTTGAGAAGTTCACAATAGCTCTCGAGCGTAGTCCATGGCGTGAACGGCACGAACGTGGGCTGAAATGCCAAACCGACTTCGCGAAACAATTGCACTGCCTCAAGGAAATCCGCCCGTGTGTGACCCTTGTCCAATTTTTCGAGAACCGCGTCGTCCGCCGATTCCACCGCGCTGGTCACAAAAAGGCAGCCGGTATCGCGCAACACCGGCAGGTGTACGCGATGCTTCAGCAAATGCTCTACCTTAATGGTAACGTCATAGGTGAGCTCTGGAAATTCGCGGTGCAACTCTGCGACGAGCGGCAGCGCATGGCCTGTGCCATTGAAAAAATCAGGATCTCCAAAGGTAATGTGCTGCGCACCCGCCGCTACCTGTTGGCGCACATCCTCGAGCACCACTTCGCGGCTTACGATGCGGAACACACCGTTGTAGACCGGCACAACCGGGCAATGACGGCAGAGATGCTTGCAGCCACGGCTCGCTTCTGTGTAGCCGACGGTGCGTCGCTCCCCACCTGCTAGCGTCAGATGCGCGTATTTTTCAAGCGGTACCAGGCCGCGGCGATCTGGGCGGCGAAATGCCAGCCGCTCCAGAGAAATCACCGGCTCGCTCTGCTTGCCATTCTCGCCATTCGAAAGGCGTGCGGCGAGCGATACCAGACCCGCCTCAAACTCGCCGCCAAGAATTGTCTCGACCCCCAACTTGCGCAGATAAGCCTCGTTCGCTGGCGCATACAGCCCGTAAAAACAAAGATGTGCGCGCAGATTGAGCCTGCGAAGTTCCGGGAGCATGGCCACGGCGAGACGAGTCGCCGTGTGCATGGGCACGTAGAAAGCGATCAAATCTGCGGCGCTCACGGCGTCTTGAGGTATCGCCTCGCGTGAAAGATCAACGCAAGTCACTTCCATGTCGCGCGCCCGCAGCCACGCTGCCGGCGAGGCCAACCCAAACGGTTGCCGTCCGAGTTCATAGGTTGATAAGAGTATGACTTTCATTGCAAGAATTCAGGCGCGCCCTGAAAAGGACGCTCGAGCAATCCTTTTGGATACCAGCATCAGGCTAGCACGATGGGACGGCGTTGCAAGGGGTCGCTTGGCGCAGAGGCAATTCCCAGGGCGGCTCTAGGACAGATTGCGTTAGAATGAAGGTTCGATAAAGAGGGGAAATGACTCTGGTATGAGCGTCACATCGAAAAATTCATTCTCAACCCGATCAACCCTGAAGGTAGACGGCGGCAAATTTGATATTTTCCGACTCGACGCGCTCGAGCGCTCCGGAGTCGGTAAACCATCGCAGCTGCCGTTCTCGCTGAAAGTGCTGCTAGAAAACCTATTGCGCCATGAAGACGACCGCTTCGTCCATCCGGCCGACATCCGCGCGCTGGCGGGATGGGAACCTTCGAGCTCCGCAGAAAAAGAGATTTCGTTCATGCCCGCGCGTGTTCTGCTGCAAGATTTCACCGGTGTCCCCGCGGTGGTCGATCTCGCTGCGATGCGAGAAGCGATGCGCAAGCTCGGCGGTGATCCGAAAAAAATCAATCCGCTCCTGCCCGCGGAACTAGTGATCGACCATTCCGTGCAAGTCGACAAGTTCGGCGCGGCGAATGCTTTCGCATTCAACGCCGAACTCGAGATGCAGCGCAATATCGAGCGTTACGCATTTCTCCGCTGGGGCCAGAAGGGCTTTCAAAATTTCAGGGTCGTCCCGCCAGACACTGGAATCTGCCACCAGGTAAATCTCGAATATCTCGCGCGCGTGGTATTCAGCGACAATCAGAATGGCGCCCGGGTCGCATTTCCCGATTCGCTCGTGGGCACCGACTCTCACACCACGATGGTCAACAGCCTCGGCGTTTTTGGATGGGGCGTTGGCGGAATTGAAGCGGAAGCCGCGATGCTTGGCCAGCCCCTTTCCATGCTCATTCCCGCGGTGGTTGGTTTCAAACTCGATGGACGATTGCCCGAGGGCGCCACTGCCACGGATCTGGTTTTGACCATCACCGAAATCTTGCGCCGGAAAGGTGTCGTCGGGAAGTTCGTCGAATTCTACGGGACCGGCCTTTCGAGCCTCACGGCCCCCGATCGCGCCACGATTGCCAACATGGCTCCGGAATACGGCGCCACCATGGGATTTTTCCCCGTCGACTCGGAAACGCTCGCCTATCTGCGGTTTACCGGACGCAAAGAGGAAAACGTGCTCCTGGTCGAGGCGTATATGAAGGAGCAAGGCCTTTTCCGCATGGACGAAACGCCCGACCCGGTTTTCTCCGACCGCCTAGAGCTCGATCTCTCGACCGTCGTGCCGACGATGGCGGGACCCAAACGCCCGCAGGACAGCGTTCGGCTGACCGAAGCGAAGGCCTCCTTTGCCAAAATGCTCGGCGCTCCCGCAAAACACGCCAGTGTGCAGAACAACGGCGATCGCTTTGAGCTCAGCGACGGCTCGGTTGTGATTGCAGCCATCACCAGCTGCACCAACACATCGAACCCGTCGCTGATGCTGGGGGCTGGCTTGCTCGCAAAGAAGGCAGTCGAGCGCGGACTCCGCTCGAAGCCCTGGGTGAAGACCAGTTTCGCGCCCGGCTCAAAAGTCGTCACCGACTATATTCAAGAAGCCGGGCTGTGGCCGGCTCTTGAAGCCCTCGGCTTTCATCTGGTGGGCTACGGTTGCACCACATGCATCGGCAACAGCGGTCCCCTACCCGAGGCGATCAGCAAAGCGATAAAGGATAATAATCTCGTCGCCGTTTCGGTGTTAAGCGGCAATCGTAATTTTGAAGGACGCATTAATCCGCTGTGCCGCGCGAATTATCTCGCCTCGCCGCCGCTGGTCGTCGCCTATGCGTTGGCCGGTCGCATGGATGTCGACATCGTCAACGAGCCGCTCGGCAAGGACACCTCCGGCAAGTCCGTCTATCTGCGGGACATCTGGCCGACGCCGCAGGAAGTTGAATCAACGATGCGCTCGTCCGTAACGCGCGACATGTTTCTCAAGGAATATCGAGACGTCTTTACCGGTGACGCTCGCTGGCGCGCCCTGCCGATTCCCGAAGGTGATCTTTACGCCTGGGACCCCAAGTCCACTTACATCAAGCATCCGACGTTTTTTGAAAACATGCCGCGGACGCCTGCGGCGCTCTTAGATTTACACAATCTCCGCCCGCTCGCCGTGCTCGGCGATAGCGTGACGACCGATCACATTTCGCCTGCCGGCTCGATTCCCGCAGACAGCCCTGCGGGACAATACCTGATCGCTCATGGTGTGCAGCCCAAGGACTTCAATTCCTACGGCGCGCGTCGCGGCAATCATGAGGTGATGATGCGCGGAACGTTCGCCAATATTCGCCTTCGCAACTTGCTCGCTCCCGGCACCGAGGGCGGCTGGACGGTTCATCAGCCCGGCGGCGAGCCAATGACGATCTACGACGCAGCGATGAGATATGGCGACGAGAATACGCCGCTGCTGGTCATCGCCGGAAAGGAATACGGCTCGGGTTCATCGCGCGATTGGGCCGCCAAGGGAACGATTCTGCTCGGCGTTCGCGCGGTCCTGGCGGAGAGCTATGAGCGCATTCACCGCAGCAATCTGGTCGGAATGGGCGTCCTGCCGCTCGAATTTTTGCCGGGCGAAACTCCCAAGTCGTTGGGATTGAGCGGACTTGAAACCTTCGACATCGAGGGCCTCGCGCAGAAGTTCGAGCCGAAAAAGAAGATGACCGTTCGGGCCCGTAACGCCAACGGAAAAGAGAAAGTCTTTATGGCTGTCGCGCGCGTAGATACTCCGTTTGAGGTCGCTTATTTTCAGCACGGCGGCATCCTACAATACGTGCTGAGGCAAATGATGTGAGTTACCGTCGTTTTGCGCGCGGGGGTCCGCTTTCGTGCGCGCGTTGAAATGGACGGGCATCGCGCTCGTCGCAATCCTGCTGGCTAGCTACGGCATCCTCAGCCATTTCATGGGAGGCCCGCGCGACGTCTACGGCTTCCTTCGTTACGCCCTTCCCCAATGGCATAGCGGCGATCTGCGCGTCGGCGATTCGGCGCCCGACGTGCGATTGATTTCGCTCGACGGCCAATCCTCGTTCCAGCTCCACGACCACATCGGACCTGGCCCTCTCATCCTCATTTTCGGAAGCTACACTTGACCGCCTTTTCGTCGCGAGGTGGGCCATCTCGCCGAGCTCTACCGTGATTACAGCGACCGTGCCAATTTCCTGGCCGTGTACATCCGCGAAGCTCATCCACTCGATGAGTGGCAGATGAAATCAAATGTGGATCAGGGCCTCTGCTACCCTCAGCCCCAGACACTCGCGCAGCGCATCGCAATCGCCAATGACTTTACCGCCCGATTCCATTTCCCCATTCCCATGGGCGTTGATTCGATGAGTGACATCGCGAATCGCCTTTACGCGGCCTGGCCGGAACGAATCTACATTGTCGATGAGTTGGGGAAAATCGTCTATCGCGGCGGGCTCGGCCCGTTCAACTACCATCCCGAAGAAGCTCGTGATTGGCTTGAAAAGAAGTTCCCGCCCGCTCGCGTCGGCAACTGATTCCGCCGCAACGGGAATCCCCATTTGCGCACGCACTGCTTTCTGCTAAGGAGTGCTTTTCTTCTTTCCAAACAGACCCTTTACCGCGTCAGCCGCTGCGCTTGCCGGCGCCCCAGCGGGATTCTTGGCAATTCCGCCGATATCCGGCAAAAATACTGGACTGGAAGTCGTTCCGGTAACCTTGAACGGAATGCCACCCTGCGAGCCACCGCCCAAACCCGGCAGGCGCGAAGTCACTCCACCTACAAGATTGTCGCCCGACAGTTTGGCCACCATTTTGCAATCAAGCTGTCCGGTGGGACTGATGTTCGCGTTGCCGGTCATGGAGCCGATCGACGGCACCACGACATTCAAATCCTCGGCGTGCGTGCCGCTGGGATCCACGCGCAAATTGGTTGTAAGTGTTTTGATTTCCGTATCCGATCCGCCCTTGCCGCCCAGCCCGGCAAACGATCCAAGCGCGCCGAGCTTCGATCCGGCGTTGAATCCCGCCAGCTTCGCGTCGGATAAATTCACCGGGCCTGTAATCGTCAGATGTTCGACTGGCCCGCTTAGGGTGAGGTTCACCTCGAGTGTTCCGGTCTTGAGCGACGCACCGGACGGTAGTGTCACTCCGACCGCGGGAAGCACGCCCTCGAGATCCGCTACAGGCATGGCCTGACCGTTGAGTTTCATCTGCAGGGTGGGAGACTCGCCCGCCATGCTGTAACTTCCGTTGAGCCGCGCCAGCGCCTTGCCGATGTGAACGCCGCCTTCGCTGAGTACGCCCCTCTGCCCCTTCAATTCATACTCCGTTGTATAGTCCACGCTAATCGGCACGGTGGCCGGCGTGCTCGCCGGAGCCGCTTTGAGCCTGTCAATCTTCACGGTGCCCTTGGCGTGTATCCGCTCGCCGTCCGATGCCACTCCGCCGCTAAACTCCAGCGTTCCTCCAATTCCAGAAACGGGATCGACGAAACCAGTGGACGCGAGGTCGAAGTGCGACACATCGATCATCGCGTTGAATGCCGTCAGCGAAGCATCGTTTGGGTTCATTGGTCCGGCCTTTCCCTCTACCTTCACGGTTCCGCCGCCGGGAGTTTTCGCCGAGACCTTAAACGGAAACTGGGTTGTCGTCGAGAGGTCGCTCGCCTCGAGATCGACATTGTTGTAGATCTTTGGCTTTGCTTTACCGCCAGCCGTCCCTACGACGATGGTCCCGTTTGAAATCGTGAGCTTCTCGACCGAGAGGTCGGTGGCAGAATTCGAAGATTCTCCCTTAGACGGAGGCCTTTTCGCGGCCGCCGAGCCGAGGCTCGAGTAGTTCCAGCTTCCCGACGGCGAGCGCAGCAGAGTCACCTGTGGATCCGTCACCTTGAACGAGCGGACTTCGAGCTTCTTCGAAAAAATGAGTGGCAGCAGATTCACGCCGACGCGGAGTTGCTTTGCGGTCAGGAACGACCCGTGGCTGAATGCAGGATCGTCCGCAACCGAGAGATCGTCCACCGAAGCTCCTCCCGAAAAAATCGACAGACGGATGTTTCCCATCTGAACCTTTCGCCCCATCGCCGTCGTCAGATCGGATTCGAGCGTCGGCCGGTATTTGTTAACGTCGATCATGGATGGCAGCACGAAAGCGATGAGCAGCAACGCAACAACCAGGCTGGCGGCAATAATTAGAAGCTTTTTCACGGCGGACCTCCAAAGAGAGCGCTCGGAATGGACGTGGCGCACGGCTCCCGAGGGGAATTGTAGCCCAAACTAGCCAACATCGTCGGTCCCAGATCCGTATTCCATCGTCGAGCTTAGCAGCGCGCTAGGCAGTCGATTTTGTGCGGCGCTTGGTTTTGCCCATCCTCCAGCGAACAACCAGTACTACGGTGACGACCACAGCGATAAAGACCGTAGCGTACAGGATCGGGTAACCAAATCGCGAGAACCAGGAAAGGATCTGCCGTCCGTAAATGGCGCCCAGATAGGCAAGCAGTCCGTACCGGATGAGGCGGCCGAGCGTCATGGCGGCGATAAATCTCTTCAGCGGGTACTGCATGGCACCGGCAGCCACCAGGAACGGAACGAAGGGCATCGGTGGCGGAAGCACGGCGGGAATCGCAACTGCGCCGAATCCCCAACGGGCGAATGCTTGGGTCACCTGCTCGACTGTCTGGCGCGGAAACCTGCGGGTAAACGCCTCGTTGCCCTGTTTGCGTGCCAGGCGATAAGTGAGGTAGCCTCCCACGACAGAACCGAGCGTCGCCATCGCCGCGTAATACGGCCACAACTGGCGATCGTGCGCGGAGAGGACAATCGTGAGCGCGTCCATCATGCCTGGAACGGGAATGATGGAGCTGTCGACTAATCCCAGAGGAATGAAGCCAATACCACCGACATGACGCAGCCAACGCCACGCGCTTCTAGACGCGGAAGAGGCAAGGATCGCAACGGTGTGGTGGCTAAGCATGAGTCTCAGAAAGACAAGAAGGTTGGTTTCTGCTCCGTCAGAAGCGCAGCGCCATGACCGCATGCACGGCGCCTAGCAACAGCAGCGCAAGAGACAATGGAATGTGCAGGATTAACCAGCCATGCAGCCAGCGATGCATTTGCGCCTGCCGCCGCAACTGCCGTTCCTCCTCGCAAATGTCCGCGAGATCCTTCACCGTTTCGTGGACTTCCGGGGGCAATAACGTCTGTAAGCCTATAAACATGGCGTGAGATTTGGCAGCGTCGGCGAGCGCATGACCCCGCGAATCCGGCTTTTCGAGAAACGGCCGCATCTCGCGTTCGTAGAATTTGCGCAACGGCGCGACGTCTGTTTCCGAGACTGCAGCGAGTTCTTCGGTGGCGATGGCGGCCGCGCGGCTCACCGCTGCAGTAGCAAGCGGGCCCCCCGATGCCGTAATACCCTCGACGAACTCGTCGGCTTCCTCGAGAAGCTGGCCGCGAACCCGGTTGATTTGATCGAAGATCGTTTCGAGCGGAACGTGAGAAGTCATGGCAGGCGGCATGTAATGCTGAAGCACGGCGCCGAAAACTCCGCTGATGACCACGACGATCAGAAGAATCATCAGTACCGATGTGGTCACGCCGCCAAACCGAAATCCACCGTGGAACAGAATCAGCGGCAGGCTGAGCAAACCAAGCCAGAGATGGCCGCGCATCCAGGCCTGCGCGCGACCCAAACGCCACACCGGAACTTTCTTCCGCGCTCCGAGCAGTCCCGCGAATATCATGAACGCAAAACCCACACAGCCGAAAATCAGCCCGAACAGGCTCGAACCGCTCGGTCCGTGAGGCGCGCGCATCACGTAGAAGACATACGCCGCGGTCGAGGCCCCCAGAAAGACCAGCGAGAAAATCAGCCATTTCCGATGTGTGCTATCGATGCGCACTTCGCGTCCTTGCTCCTGAATAGGTGGCCGTGTTTTGGCCCCGAGGCATTCGCCTCGGCCGTGAGCCGAAACTGGTTTTAGCGCTTCGCGGTTTGAACCGGCGCGATTCCCAGCAGTTCGGCGAAATGCTTGCTCGGATCGACGCGATGCGCCGCATCGTGTGGGCACGCGTAGACGCAACTCGGTTCTGCGTGCTCCGTACACAAATCGCAGGACGTGGCCTTACGCTTCATCACCGCCTTCTTTTGGCCGGGATGATCGGGATCCTGCCCGATTACTTCAAACGGGTGCAGATTGATGTTTCCGTACGGGCAGTTCTGCGCGCACAAGCCGCAGCCAATGCACCAGTCCTCGATGATCACTTCGAGCGAGTTGCGCCGGCGAATCGATCCCACTGGACAGCCCACCATGCACAGCGGATCGCGGCATTGGCGGCAAGACGTCGCCACCAAATAATGATCGAAGCGCAACCCTTCGCGAACCAGACGCGTAACTCCGTCATGAGCGTCCGCACACGCGCGCACGCAAGCGTCGCAGCGCGTGCATTTATCGAGGTCGAGAAGCAGCAGGCTCTGCGCTTCCATCAATCCCTGCGCCAGGAAGCTCTCGAGCGGTATGCTTTGCACCACGGAGAGCCGCTCGCGGTTCTGTTGCAGGCGTTCCTCTTCCACCGCTTCCATTTTCTTGCGGATTTGCGGGAACTGATTCATCATCCGGTTGAAATCCTCGCCGGAAATCTTCACCAGTTCGACGTGGTCGAGAGCGGTGCAAGTGGCCGTGCGAACGTCGCCCCGCAGCAGGCCAATTTCGCCGAAATAGTCGCCGCGCGAAAGATAGGCCAGCACCATTTCGCCGCCCGGATGCTTCTGCGACACTTTCACGAATCCGATGCGCACGAGATAGAAACTATCGGCCGCATCGCCCTGCCGGCAAATCACTTGCCCCGGCGCGCAACGAATCAGTTCCACTTTATCCCGGAGGCTCGCAATGAAGTCGTCCGTAAGGGAGGAGAATTCCGGAACGCCGCGCAAGTGGTTATCCAAAGCGCGTTGCCGATAGGACTTATCCAGCATCGCGCGGAAATTCTTGTTGCGCTGCATGATGTCCAGCACGTTCCGCAGCATCTCGAGCATCGTACAATCCGTTTCGGCGCGCACGGTGGCCGACCGCGGATACAAGCTCATACAGGTCATTTCACCGAACAGGTCGCCCGGTCCGAGATGAGCCACCGGATTTTCGTACGCCAGATCGATGGGGGCATCGATGTGAATGTATTTCTGATCGGTTTCCTCGGAGCGTTTGTCGTCCCGGCGCTTCGCCAGGCCGCTGGTCAGCTTGGTGAAAAATCCGCGCGCTCCGCCGTGAGTCTTGACGTGCGCCATAGGGCTTGAAATGGAGACCGTAGCCTTGCCTTCCAGAATGTAGAACGCCGTCGAGCCGTATTCCCCTTCGCGGCAAATCACGTCACCGCGGTTGAAATGCCTGCGAACGACCGCGCCCTTGTTCAAGCTAAGAAACGTCCCGGAGACGCCCTGGAACACGGGAAGATTTTCAAGTTCCTCGGGCTTCACGGACTGGGCGTCGGAGCCGGCAGCGAAAGCGGTGCCCGTCACGACTTTGTTCGTGAGCGCTCCGGTGGGGCAGGAGACCATGCATTCCCCGCACGAAACACAGGAGGAATTGCCCATGGGCAAATTGTTGTCAAATGCGATGCCGGCCTGACCGCCTTTGCCCATGCGGCCCAGCACGAAATTGTGGCGGATTTCGCTGCAGCCGCGAATGCAGCGGTCGCACAGGATGCAGGCGTCGAAATCGACGGCAATGCTGGGAGAGGAATCGTCTTTTCCGCGGCCGGTGCTGCGGTGAGGATATCGCGGCTTCTTAATTCCGTGTTGATGGGCGAGTTTCTCAAGCTCGCAATCGCCGGTATTCTGCTGCCGCGTGCATGGGCTTGGGTGATCGGACATCAACAATTCCACCAGCGTGCTCCGCGCCGCTTTCACTTTGTCGGACGTGGTGCTGACAACCATATTATTTTCGGCAGGACGTACGCAGGAAGCGGTCAACACGCGTCCGCCGACATCGACGACGCAGACACGGCAGACGCCCACGGGAGTTTCGTTCTGCTGATGGCACAAAGTAGGAATGGCGATATTATTCAAACGCGCCGCGTCGAAGACAGAAGTCCCTGCGGGGACGCTGACCTTCTTGCCGTCAATCGTGAGTTCGACAGTTCCCAACGCGCTCATGCCTTCCTCAGAATGATCTTCGGAGCCGCGTTCGCCGAAGCGGCCGCTGCGGGCGCTAGTTTCACAACTTCCGGCGAAGCGACCCGGCTGGGAACGCCCGAGAAGCAAACTCCCGACGGGCACTCTCGCCGCGATACGTGCGCTTCCACTTCTTCGCGGAAGTATTTCAGTACGGAGGCAATCGGCACGGGAACCACCTGCCCTAGACCGCAGATCGACGTCAGCTTCATGGCTTCGGATAGCTCGTCAAGCAAGGTCATGTCGTCCGCCGTACTTTTTCCGATCGTCCATTGCGTCAATATGTCCACCATCTTTTGCGAGCCCAATCGGCAGGGAACGCATTTTCCGCACGATTCATTGCGGAAGAATTGTGTCGCGCTCAGCGCCATATCCAGCATGCAGGTGCCTTCCGCACAGACCACCAGCGCTCCCGATCCCAGCATCGAGCCAGCGTCGGCGAGGGACTTGAAATCCAGATGCACGTCCGCCATCGAAGCGGGAAGGTAACCGGCCGAAGGGCCCGAGGGAGCGAAGGCTTTCAATTTCCGGCCTCCGGTAATGCCACCGGCCTTGTTGAAAATCACCTCCGACACCGGAGTGCCCATGGGCACTTCGTAAACGCCGGGCCGAACTACGTCGCCGCTTACGCCGATAAATTTCAGCCCGGCAGTTCCGTTCAACCCCTGCGCCTTGTACCAGGTCACTCCGCGCACCAGGATTTGCGGCACATGCGCGAAAGTTTCGACGTTGTTGATCACCGTGGGCTTGTTCCACAACCCCTGCTGCACAGGGAACGGCGGCTTGTTTCGCGGTTCGGCGCGCTTGCCTTCGATCGCTTCCAGCAAGGCGCTCTCTTCGCCGCAAATGTATCCGCCCGGACTGACAAAAATATCCAGCTCGAACGCCAGATCGCTTCCCAGGATTTTCTGTCCGAGCAGCCCCTCCTTGCGACACCGGCGAAGCTCTTCCTCCAGAATTCTTTCCTGATGTTCGTACTCGTGGCGGATATAGAGAATGCCCTTGCGCGCTCCGGTAATCAGGCCTGCCAGAATCATTCCTTCGATGACCAGGTGCCCAATGTGCGTCAAGATGTGCCGGTCTTTGAAGGTCCCTGGCTCGCTTTCGTCCGCGTTGCAGACGATGTATTTTTCCGGGTCCGGCTGCGAGCGCACCGCCTGCCATTTACTTTCGGTGGGGAACCCGGCGCCGCCCAGCCCGCGCAGCCCGGACGCCTTTAGAGCCGCCAGAGCGGAATCCCAATCGCGCGATTCGACAAGTGCCCGCACCACCGCATAACGCTCGAGGCCGTGATAGGGATCGGACTTGCATTGTATCTGCTCGAACCGCGCGAAGGGTTCCCTTAATTCTCCGGAAGCGAGCACCCCGCGGATCATCTCTTCCAGTTGTGCTTCGTCCATGTCGGCATAAATGCGGTCGTTGACGGAAACTGCCAGCGGGTGATCGCATTGGCCCAGGCAGGATACGCCGCGAATGGTCAAGTCCTGCTCTCGCGCGCCGTGGAAGCGCTTCTCCATGCTCATGCGCAGCTTATCGCCGCCGAGCAGGTGGCAGGACATGTCCCGGCAGACCAGTACGTTGCATTTCGGCGGCGGCGCTAACCTGAAGTGCGGAAAAAAGCTCGCCACCTGATGTAGGCGAGTAACCGGAACGTCAATTTTCTGCGCCAAAGCACGCAGCTCATCGGCTGGCAGGTAGCCGAATTGATGCTGGAGAGCTTTAAGTTCTTCGACGATCAAGCTATCTCTCCCCGCTCTGGGGGGCAATTCTGTCCTGAAGTAATGGCAAGCATAGCCGAGAACCGCGATTAGTGCAGCACTCATATAGCAAATCTGGAAGGGCAAGTCCAGAATGCGAATCGCCTTCCTGCTGCTTCGAACACAACAGCACTGCTTTCCTCTCGTTGACAGCGCAAAGGACGGGTAGTATAAAAACTCCGTTTTCCAGGAAAACTTTAGGGTCTAACCGAATCGCCCGCCGCCTAACGCGGGTCTGCATCCTCGATCACTGACGTCCCATGGCCAAACGAGCCAACCTGGATACTCGTGAACACGAGCGTCTAAACGCTCCCGACGAAGGTGCCGTAGCTCCCTGGCGCCGCTGGGGCCCCTACGTCAGCGAACGCTCGTGGGGCACCGTTCGTGAGGACTACAGCGCCGGTGGCGACGCTTGGAACTTCTTGCCCCATGACATGGCGCGCAGCAAGGCCTATCGCTGGGGTGAAGACGGCATCGCCGGCATCTGCGATCGCTATCAGCTCCTGGTATTCGCGCTGGCCTTCTGGAATGGCCGCGACCCGATCCTCAAAGAGCGAATGTTTGGCCTGAACGGGCAAGAAGCCAATCATGGCGAGGACGTGAAGGAATACTACTTCTACGTCGACAACACTCCGACGCACAGCTACATGAAAATGCTCTACAAATATCCGCACGCCGCATATCCCTATTCGCAACTGCTCGAGGAAAATCGGCGGCGCGACGGTGGTGGCCAGGAATTCGAACTGCTCGATACCGGGGTCTTCGACGAGAATCGCTACTTCGACATCGTCATGGAGTACGCTAAAGCCGGTCCCGAGGACATTTGCATTCGGATCGAAGCATTCAATCGCGGACCGCAAGATGCGGTCCTGCACCTCTTGCCGCATCTATGGTTTCGCAATACCTGGGCTTGGACAAATCCTCCCTGGCCCGAACCCGTCATCCGCGCTGGTCCCGCCGCTCGGGGAAAGCCGAGCGCTGTGATTTCGCTCGAAGCCGATTCCAGCGGAGCGAAACCTCTCGGCAATTTGCAGGCGGAATATCTTCTCGAATTGATGCGCTTGTATGGCCCCGCGGGCGGCGAACTGCTCTTCACCGACAACGAAACGAATGGCCCGCGGTTATTTGGTCCCGGCAACCAGAGCCGCAAGCCTTATGTGAAGGATGCCTTTCATCGCCGGGTGATCGACGGCGAAGATTGCGTCAATCCTGAGCGGGTGGGCACGAAGGCTTGCTTTCATTACACGCTGAATGTTCCCGCGGGAGGGTCCGTCGTGCTGCCCATGCGTCTTGCGACCGTAAGCTCTCAGATGGGCGCCTCGCCGCTTGCCGATGTGGACGCCGTCGTTCGCGAGCGCAAGCAGGAAGCGGACGAATTCTACGCGGCGATCCATCCTGCCAAGGCTTCGCCTGACGAGCGCATGATCCAGCGCCAGGCGCTTTCTGGCATGCTTTGGACCAAGCAGATTTATCTCTTCGACGTCAATCTATGGCTCGAAGGTGACAATCCCGAGTGTCCGCCGCCGGAATCGCGCAAACAGATCCGCAATTTCCACTGGCGTCACCTGAATTCCATGCGCGTGCTCCTGATGCCCGATAAGTGGGAGTACCCGTGGTTTGCGTCCTGGGACTTGGCCTTTCATTGCGTTTCACTTGCTCTCATTGATCCCAGAACCGCAAAGCAGAATCTTTGGGTCCTGCTTTTCGAGCAGTTTCAGCACCCGAATGGACAGATTCCCGCCTACGAATGGGAGTTCTCGGACTTGAACCCGCCGGTGCAGGCCTGGGCCGCCTGGCGCATTTATCAGCTCGAAAAGAAAGCCAGCGGAGCTGGCGACCAGGAGTTCCTCGAAAAATGCTTCCATAAGTTACTCATCAATTTTGCCTGGTGGGTGAACAAAGTCGACAGCCAGGGTTTAAACGTCTTCGAAGGCGGGTTCCTCGGACTCGATAACATCACCGTCGTTGACCGCAGCACCAAACTGCCCGACGGCGCGATCCTCGAACAATCCGACGCCACGGGCTGGATGGGCTTCTTCTGCTTGCACATGATGCGCATTGCGCTCGAGCTCGCTCAGGAGCGCCCCGTTTACGAAGGCCTGGCCACGAAATTCTTCGAGCATTTCATCGGCATCGGCGCGGCCATGAAAAAAATGGGCGGACGGGAATATCAGCTCTGGGATGAAGAGGGCGGTTTCTTCTACGACGTTTTGCGCGAAGCCAACGGCGACTTCCACAAATTTCGCGTTCGCTCGCTGGTCGGGTTGATTCCCATGTTCGCAGTCGAATTCCTGCGCGAAGACGAACTCAAACACCTCACTCACTTCCCGAGCAGCCTGAATTGGTTTATTCGCAATCGTCCCGACCTGGTTGGCAGCGCGTGCTATTCGGAAACTCGCGATGGCGTTCGTTGCCATGTTCTGTCCATCGTCGATCGCCACCAGCTTTCCCGTATCCTCGAGCGCTTGTTCGATCCCGACGAATTCCTTTCGGACACCGGCATTCGCAGCCTCTCGAAATTTCACGAGAAGTCGCCCTTCTCATTCGGCGAGAGCGAAGTGCGTTATTCGCCCGCTGAAGCCGACGTCAAGATCAAGGGCGGCAATTCGAACTGGCGCGGCCCCATCTGGTTTCCCACTTCTTATCTCATTATCGAATCGCTTGTGAAGTTTAGCGACGCATTCGGCCCGGACTTCAAGATCGCCACGCCCGGCGGCAACGGCAAGCCTCTCACGCCGCGCGCCATGGCCGCCGAAATCGCGAACCGCATGGTGGGAATTTTCCGCCGCGGTGCTTCCGGCAAACGCCCTGTATTCGGCGACGCGTCAAAGTTCCAAAACGATCCTCACTGGCGCGATCACCTTCTTTTCTACGAATATTTCCACGGTGACACCGGCGCAGGACTGGGCGCCAGCCACCAAACCGGCTGGACTGGTCTGGTCGCCAACCTCATCGACGAATGGCGCTCCTAGCAGGATTTGCAATCGGCAAATCTGGCGTCTTCCTCGCTTTTCTGCTCCCCGCGGGAGCAGGAATCCTTGAATTCGTTGACAGCGCGCGTTTCCATCGCCGTTTTTCGTGATAGCCTCGATTCGCGTCATTTTTCGATCGACGCCGCAGTGGAACAGGGAGCAAGGAGATGGGCGGTGTTGACAGGTGCAGCAAGGATGAGGTGAGGACGCCTGTGAGGACGAGCTGGCCGGAACGAGCGGTTCGCCGGCGCACGGCGGCGTTCACTTGGAACGCCTGCCTCCTGCGCGAGTGCCGAGGGCCATCCACGTCCGTTTCGAAAGTGGCCGATTTCCGAGGATTGGAAACGGAGGCGAGCCCTGGTGTTCAGCAAGTTACAGCCAATTCGAATGGCCTCCTACACCGATCAGAATTCGCCTGCTGGGAGGCCCATCGTGCAATTCTTTGACCTCATGGTGATCGGCTCGGGCCCCGCGGGCGAAAAGGCGGCCGCCCAGGCAGCCTATTTTGGCAAGCGCGTCGCGCTTATCGAATCCGCCGCGGAACCTGGCGGAGCGTGCGTGAATTCGGGAACCATTCCCAGCAAAATCCTCCGGGAATCCGCGCTTTATTTTTCAGGACTCAAACAGCGCGGCCTTTACGGCGTCGATTACTCCTTACGCGAAGGCCTGACGATCAAGGATTTCACGCACCGCAAAGATGTGATCGTTGATCTCGAGCGCGAAAAAATCCGCAAGAACCTTGTGGCTCACCACGTGGATGTTTTCGCCGGAACGGCATCGTTTGAAGACGCGCACACCATCGCTGTCACAACCGCAGGAAAGGCGCCCTCGCAATTGCGCGGCGAGGTCATTCTAATCGCCACGGGGTCGCGCCCGCACCGCCCGGCAGAAATTCCATTCGACGATAAATTCATTTTCGATTCCGACACAATTTTGAAGATGGACCGCATCCCGCAGAGTCTGGCCGTCGTCGGTGGCGGTGTGATCGGCTGCGAGTACGCTTCTATTTTCACCGCGCTGGGCGTGAAAGTCTCGCTCGTCGATGGCCGCGATCGCGTGCTTCCTTTCCTTGACGCCGAGCTCTCCGCGTTGCTACAGAAGCGCCTGACCGATCTGGGTGTCGAGTTCTTTCTCGGAGAACGAATGGCACGGGTCGAGCGTGCACCGAGCGGTGTGCGCCTGGCACTGAAATCCGGCCATACGCTCGAAACCGACGCGGCTCTGTTTGCCGCCGGCCGCCGAGGTACCGTGGACGGTCTCGGCCTCGAAAAAGTTGGGCTGGCCCTGAATCAGCGCGGCTACATCGATGTGAATGAGTCGTATCAGACTTCCGTGCCGCGGATCTATGCCGCAGGCGACGTGATCGGTTTTCCAGCACTGGCGTCCACTTCGATGGAACAAGGACGGGTCGCCGTCTGCCACGCGTTCGGCTTTGGTTACAAACAGCGCGTGGCATCTCAGCTTCCCATGGGTGTTTACACAATCCCGGAACTTTCCGCAATTGGCGAGAGCGAACAATCTTGCAAGGAGAAGGGAATCGCATACGAAGTTGGCCGCGCGCATTATGCGAACAATGCGCGCGGCGCTATGGCCGGAGACACCAGCGGTTTACTGAAGCTGCTGTTTCGGCGCGACGACCGCCGGTTGCTCGGCGTGCACATCATCGGTGAAAGCGCCACCGAGTTGATTCACACGGGAATGATGGTTCTAGAGGCTGGCGGCACACTCGATCGGTTCATCGATTTCGTTTTCAATTTTCCGACGCTCTCGGAAATGTACAAATACGCCGCCTACGACGGCCTGGGAAATCTCGCTGGCCACAAACTCCGCGAAGGATAACGCCGACAGGGCGAGCCCGATATGCCATCGAACGGTGCAATCGCTGTTCTGGCGCTTTGTGCGATAACTCGCGTGGACCCGGACCCAGCGCAGCAACTTGATTCTTGGCGCTGCGCATGGTAACCGTAGAAGTTGGAGCCACGCTCATGTCGAAACGTGAGAAGACGAATGTACGTTCTAGGAAACGAACCAACACGCCAGTTCGAAGCACGGAAATTCCCCAGGTCCCGCCGCTGCCCAAAGAACCCCTGGATGCTATAGACGCCGTAGAAGAAGCTTCTCTTGAATCCTTTCCGGCGAGCGATCCGCCTGCTTGGACCTCGGGCGAACCGGTCCGAGCGAAGAAAAAGTCTGCTGGGGAATAATAGTTGTCACCTTCCGGCCAGCTGCGACATCTACTAGGATGCGGACCTTCGGCTGGATATCGCGGGCACACCCGAAGAAATCATTTCCTATCTTTCCTGGAGGTGAAAAATGGCGACAACCGGGCAGAAAAAAGCAGCGCACGACGAAACGAGAATCGTTCTGCAGGTTGGCAGCGAACTCCGCATCAAGAACAACGGCGACTTCGTAATCGATAATCCGGAGCTTGAGCTGCTCGGGGACGACCGTGCGGCCGACGCAGTTTTGCTTTATCGCTTCGATTCGCAGGAGGGCGAGCACGTTCTGCGGCTCGTTGATCCCGTTGCGGATCGCGCGCACACGAAGTCCCACAAACCCAACGATTAATCGGAACGCCGCAATCGAGGGAGCGACACGGCGTTCGCTTTCAAGGAGCCATCGATGCTTTTTGACCCGCTACCCCTGCGCAGCCTGACCGCGCGGAATCGAATCATGGTTTCACCAATGTGCCAGTATTCGAGCCCGGATGGTTTTGCCACCGATTGGCATCTGGTCCATCTTGGAAGCCGCGCCGTGGGTGGGGCGTCGATTGTGTTCACCGAGGCGAATGCGGTGACAGCAGAGGGCCGGATCAGTCCGCACGATTTGGGGATTTGGAAGGACGAGCATATGGAGTTTCTTTCGCGAATTGCGCGATTCGTGCGCGAGCAAGGAGCGATTCCCGGCACCCAGCTCGCCCACGCAGGAAGGAAAGGCAGCACTCGCGTTCCCTGGGAGACCCCCGGGGCCGTCCCGATATCCGAAGGAGGCTGGGTTCCTGTAGCCCCCAGCGCCATTCCATTTTCCGATTCCTATCCGCAACCTTCGGCCCTCGCTGAGAGCGCCATCCGAGCGGTAGTGAAGGCATTCGCAGACGCCGCTCGTCGTGCGCTTGACGCCGGTTTTCTCGTTCTCGAAGTCCACGCCGCGCATGGATACCTCCTTCACGAATTCCTTTCGCCGCTTTCGAACAAACGCACAGACGCTTACGGCGGGTCATTTGAGAACCGCACGCGAATTTTGCGCGAGGTGGTCCGAGGGATTCGCGGTGTGTGGCCGGATGGTCTTCCTTTGTTCGTTCGTATTTCCGCGACAGACTGGGTGGAGGGCGGCTGGGACCTGAAGCAATCGATTGAACTGGCCAAGCAAATCCGTCCGCTGGGGGTGGATTTGATCGATTGTTCGTCGGGCGGCGTGGTCCCGGACGCAAAGATTCCCATCGGCCCAGGCTATCAAGTTCCGTTTGCCGAGGCGATCCGCCGCGACGCGGGGATTCTCACTGCGGCCGTGGGCATGATCACAACACCGGCTCAAGCCACGGAAATCCTTCGCGGCGGCAAGGCTGACTTGATTGTAATGGCGCGAGAGTTTTTGCGGCAACCTTACTGGCCGCTTCACGCGGCGGATGAGGAAAAATTCCCCGCGTCGTGGCCGGTGCAATATCTTCGAGCGGCGCACCGCGATACGCCCCGGCGCGAGCCGATGAACGCGCCCGACTTACTCGACACCGTTGCTGCAAGCGGCGCCATGCCTGACTGATTTGTGCCTGAATTTACGTCAAGTTTTGTAGGCGCTGCCAAAGGCTCCCGTCGCCCGGCCGAGAAGCGAACGCGCCTCGGCGATCCCCAGCGCGAGGGTTACCGCGAAATAAATTGCTCCGTACGCGCCGAGTGCGAGCACGGCCGCTGGAACAGGCGCGACGTGCTCGAGAAAATGGTGGATCGTCCAGCCTCCTGCGGCGCCCGCCAGAGCTGAAACCCAAAGTTTGACGAGATACTCCGCAGGAAGTCCACTTTTCCCGATTCGGCGATTGAGCGTGCGACGCAGAAGCGTGAACTCGACCCATGAGGATATTCCGGCGGAGATCGTAAGTCCGGCAACGCCCCAACGAGGTTCGATGCCCAGGGCCGGCGGTAGCGGAATGGCACAGAGATAGCCGAGAATTGTAGTCAAAACCACGCGGACAATCGCGAAACGCAGAGGAGTGCGAGTGTCGCCTAGCGCATAGTAGGTTGACGAATACAATCGGCCAAGTGTCTGCGCGAGCAATCCGACGGTCGCGCCGGCCAGAATGCCCCAAACGTAAATCACGTCGGCGGGCGTGAACCGGCCGGTCTGATAAATGGCCGCAACGATTACATCACCCAGCACGAGAAAGGCGACCGCCGACGGCAGCACAAAAAAAGCGATTTGCCGCAAGCCAGCATCGAGACGTCCGCGCAGCACCGCGGCCACCTCTTTTTCATCCCCCCTGGCGCCGGACATCGCTGGCAGCTCCGCCGCCGACACCGCCATTCCAAACAGGCTGACGGGAAGCAGGTACAGCGTCTGCGCGTAAGAAAGCGCGGCGTAAGCTCCTGTCCCCAGTAAGCTGGCGAGCAACCCATCGACGTAAGCACTGATCTGCACAACGCCGCGGCTGATGAATACCGGCACAAAATTGCGGACCACCGCCATCACATTTTCAGCTTGGTAACGGAAGGAAATCCGCAAGCCGCCTAGCAGCCGCAGCACCACGGGCAATTGCACGCCGACTTGCAGAGCGCTGCCAACTACTGAGCCCCACGCCACAATTCCCGCGAGCGGATACTGAGAGTAGTGCCGCCCGAATCCCCCCAGCGTCGCAATCATTGCCGCATTCCAGATCACCGGAGCGGCGTAGGACAGAAAAAAGCGGCGATGGCTATTGAGGACTCCTAGGCACCACGCGGAAAAAACCAGCAGACCTGCTCCGGGGAAGAGAATTCGCACCAAGCGAATCGTCAGCTCACGCTTTTCGCCGTGAAAGCCTGGCGCAATCAAATAGAACAGATAAGGCGTGGCGAGGACTCCAATGAGCACGATGATCGAAGTGGTCAGCGCCAGCAAGCCGGCCACGGCTCCTGCGGTGCGCCGCGCTTCTTCGTTGTCTTCGCGCGCCAGGAGCCGCGCGTAAACGGGGATGAAGGAAGCGGACAACACTCCTTCGCCAAACAAATTTTGAAGAAAATTGGGAATGCGGAATGCGGCTTTAAATGCGTCAGCGGCGTCGGAATTACCGAAATAGTGCGCAAAGACGCGCTCGCGGACCAGTCCTGCGATGCGGCTAAGGAGAATTCCCGATCCGACTAGAAAGGCATGCCGTTTCGACGAGCTGCTGCGCGACGGCTTCTGAGCGGGAGTGGTCACGAGCGAATTGAAAATCGCGGCCGCATAGGCTAGATGCAATTCATTACAAGAGTTACGCGTAGAGATGTCAACCTTGATTCTGGCGTTTGTGCAGTGTCGGAAGCGCGTGGATTGCCTTAGAGCCAGCAGCGAGGCGGCAAGCGGCGCGAACAATGGACCTCGATTGCCAAGATACCCCTATCGAGGAACTCCGTGGGAACAGGAGCGATGAGGATGTCACTGGCGCCGAACCCAGGTCCATGGTGGGAACTACTGAGGGGGCTCTATCTTAGGTATTTCGCGAGCCAGTCGAGGAACGTTGCGTACCAGAATTGACTGTTCTGCGGCTTCAGCACCCAGTGGCCCTCGTCGGGGAAAATTACCAGTTTCGACGGCACGCCCTGCCTTTGCAGCGCCGAAAAGAACTCGAGTTCCTGCGTATAGGGAACCCGAAAATCAAGCTCGCCACCAATTACGAGGGTAGGCGTTTTGAATTTGCCGAGCGCGGCCGCATATTCTGAAGGCGACCATTTTTTGTATAGCTCCCGGTTCGTCCACGGCGGCCCGCCGAACTCCCACTCCTGGAACCACAGCTCTTCGGTGGCGTACATGCTGACCGCATCGTACGGTCCCGCATGGCTCATCAGACATTTGAAACGGCCGGTGTGCGTTGCGATCCAATCGATCATGTATCCGCCGTACGAACCCCCCGCGGCGGCCAGGCGTGAGGCGTCGATGAACGGGTATTTTCGGATGGCCGCGTCGACGCCCTTCATCAGATCCTCGTAAACTTTGCCGCCCCAGTCGCGGCTGATCTCGTCCGTAAATTTCTGGCCGTAGCCGGTGGAACCGCGGGGATTGATCATCAGCACGGCATAGCCTTCGGCGGCCATCACCTGCGGGTTCCAGCGATATCCCCAAGCGTCTGCCCACGCACCCTGCGGGCCGCCGTGGATCAGTAGAAGCAATGGATACTTTTTGGATTCATCGAGATGCGGCGGACGGAGCAGCAATCCTTCGACTTCGGTGTTCTCCGCGCCCGCGAACCAGAACGGCTCGACCACGGGAAGCTCGAGCTGCTCGAGCAGCGCGCCGTTTTGCTCGGTGATCTGTCGGACGGCTGTGCCATCTGACTTGGCGACAAACAGTTCTTCCGGCGTCACGAGCGTCGAACGCATGAACGCGATCGTGCGTCCGTCCTTGCTGATGTCGAATTCCGAGTTGTGACCGTTCGCAAGGATCAGCTTGGGTGAACTTTCCTTTCCGCCGGAGATGTCGATGGCATAGATCGGCAACTGCGCCTTATCTCTGGCCTGAAAAAAAATGGTCTTACTATCGGGCGACCAGGCAATGGACTCGACACTGTGATCGAAGGTATCGGTCAAACTTAGGTGCTTGCTGTTCGCGCGGTCATAGAGCATCAAGCGCCAACGGTCGGATTCAAATCCGGGCTTCGTCTGTGCTCGGTAGGCAATCCATTTCCCGTCAGGCGAATACTGAGGTTCCCAGTCGTTGGCAGGATTTTGCGTGATGCATTTTGGTTCGCCCGCGCCGCTCACCGCGACCGTGAAGAGATCGCCGTTCGTGCTGCGCGCTTCGTCCTTCTCCGTATTTGCCGTGAAACAAAGCTCTTTACCGTCCGGCGAGAATGCAATCGCTTCCGGTGCTCCCACGCTAAAGGGCGGCACGTCGTAATCGGCGCCCGGGGTGAGATCGCGCGGCGTAGGGCCATCGAGTGCCACGACAAAAAGATGGCCGCGCTTGCCGTCGGACCACTGGCTCCAATGGCGGAAAAGCAACTTTTCATAGACGTGCGCTTTCACATTGTTCTTCGCTCTGGCTCGATCGCGCTCGTCGTCGCATGCGAAGTTTTTGCAATCGGGATACGCCGCGGAGACGAAAGCAAGCAATTTTCCATCGGGCGACCACAACTCATTGTCCGCCCCGCCGGGAACAAAGGTAAGCCGGGTTGCTTCGCCGCCCTCGAACGCCATCCAGTAGACCTGCGCTTGGCCATCACGCGAAGAGAGAAACGCGAGTTTCTTGCCATCGGGCGACCATCGTGGCCGAACGTCGCTGCCGCTGCGCGTCAATTGCCGCCATTCGCCGCCTGCCGCCGGAACAATCCAGATGTTGCGCATGATCCGATTGCCTTCGAGGTCGGGAGTACCCACCGAGTACGCGATCCATTTACCGTCGGGTGAAATCTGCGGATCACTCAGGCGATGCATGGAAATCAAATCCTGAAATGTGATCCCGCGCCGCTCCCGGGGCGCCTGCGCATTGGCAGCCGCCGCGATGAACAAAACAGCCAGCGCGACTCGGACGCCGCGCAATTGAGGTTTCATTTCTTCCTCCGGAACAGCGATCGAACAGCAGACCCGAAGAAGACCACGAATGATTGCACTTCTACGGAGGATTTCCAACCGTTCATCCCGAAACGGGCCGGGCACGTTTTGAGAACTTTATTTGAGGGGAATTCCCACCGCCCAGGCGTAACCGTCGGGATCGCTAACGATTACATCGCGCCAACCATGCGGTTTGTCCTCGGAGGGCTGAAGAATCACTGCACCAAACCGCCGCGCGCGCGACTCGACCCGGTCTGGGTCAGTGTGAAACAAACGCAACTCCGCGCCGAGCCCGCGTCCCTCGCCTCTGGTGAGCCGCGCATGCCAAGGGTGATGATCGTATGCGTGATCGGCATGCAGCATAAATTCAAGGTCCTTCACTCGCAACGAAGCGAAATCCGGATCGGAGTACACGATCGTCGCTTCCAACACCTCGGTGTAGAACGCGACGGATTTCGGGAGGTTGGCCACCAGAAGGTTCACGGTAAAAAAGGGAAGCGCGCGTCCATAATCGTCGGCGGTCATCCACGGGTCGTTCGTGCGCCTGGTAGTCATCGAATCCCGATTTCTCCTCCGGGAGGCCCGCGATCGTCAATTCCAATATAGATTCTGGAGAACGAGACGCGATCGCTCGCGCCGATTAAGCTTGCCGCGCGCTAACGAACAGCAGGCCGCCGCCCGCGAGAACGAAGAAGCCACTCAGAATCGGAGGGATGGTAACCACCCGCCGAGTTTCGACAATCATTCGCTGGTCGCCCACTCGAACGTCATCTTGCTTCCCGGGCATCAGGATACGCGGATGAACGAACCCCGCGAGACCCAGCAAAACGAAAAGCGTTCCGGCGATCGCGAACGTTCTATTTTTCATCGCCGCTCCACGTGTTTACCCAAGCAGAAACTCAGCGCGTCAGCGGATGAAGAATTTCGCCTAGATAGTCGGGGCGGCTTTCATCACGCGCGATGTGCGGATAGGCGATTCCGCCGTGGTAGTCCACCGAGAAGTTGCTGAATTGTGCGCCGTTCGCTACCACCAACTGTATCGGGCCGCTTGTGCCTTTCGCCGCTACAACCGCTTCTCTGAAAGTCGCTGACGAATATTGGCGGCCGTTCACTGCCGCAATTTTCATTCCTGGTCCGAGCCCCGCTGCATAAGACGGTCCGCCGTGAATCACGTCGATGATCGTGCCGTCCTCCGCCACCATGACTCCCATCGACAGGGAGAGATTCAGATTTTTGCCGGTCTCTTCCGAGCTCAACTGCATCTCATTCGGTTGCTCGTCGTACACCAGTTTCCATCCGCTGTTTTCGAGGGCTTCTCTCGGGGTTTTCGTCGACGTCCGATCGAGGCGCGTGCGCAAAAACTCCGCCCAGTCATACGGCGCCAAGCCATGCAAGGTCCGAACCACATCCTCGAACGTATAGGTTTTTAGCGCAGGTTCGCCGCCCGGACCTGCGTGAAAGATCTTGCAGAAGTCATTTATCGATTTCTGATCCTTCGTTAGCCTCCGTAGCGTAGCGTCCACATCGAGCCACAGCAGTTCCCCTTCTTGGTAGAAATCCGTGCTCCTCCGCCAGTTCCCCCAATCCGCCCTGGAGTCGTACAGAAAGGGCGCCGCGTCCGCTGTGTCCTGCAAAGGCCTCCAATCGCGCCCTGGCCGATGTTCGTACTGGGCGACGAGCGCCGCCAGAGCTTCGCGGGATTGCTCTTCGGTCAGCAGTCCGCTGCGAGCGGTCAGAACGTCGCCGAGATACTCGGTCAGGCCCTCATAGACCCAGAGCAAATCGTCCTTCATGGGTTTCTGATAATCCGGCGTCGCGAGACCCGCTGGGCGCCGGTATTTCCCGTTCCACGAATGGACGAACTCGTGTGGCAGCAGTCCGGAAAAATCGATTCGTCCGCCCTCATCGATCAAATCGCGCTCCGGCACGCGGTCGTCGCTCGATTCGTGGTGCTCGAGTCCAAAATGAGCGACGTCGTCGCTCAGGGTCAGCAAAAAATGATAGTCGCGATAGTGGCGAACTCCGAAAAGGGCGCCCGTTTCAGCTACCAGATGCTTAAGCTGCATTTCCGTCTCGGGAGTCATGGCCAGTGCTGCCGCGCTGTCCGCTGCGATGTCGATTTCATGCGGAGGATTTTCGCCCGGGGTCAGTTGAATGACCCGAAAGTATCTTCCGGAAAGGACGGGAGCATCCACCAGCGCATCGAGTCTGACTGGCGCGAAAGAAACCGTGTCGCCCGTTTGCTTCGCCCCTGGAAGCGCAGTGCCGAATTTCCAGCCTGCCGGCAGGCGAAGAGTGGGCTCGAATATAACGTCGTGAGCAGGAAGAGCCGGATAGAGCAGAACTTGATTCCAGCTTAGAATATCCAGTGATGCCGTCGCAGATGCTCCCGCAGAAAACCCCGACGCAGCACCCGCAAGAAGGAAATCGAAATCCACCTCCAGCGCGCTGACGCCCGGTGGAATGTCGAGATGAAACGTGTACATCTCAACCAGATCGCGCCGCCAGGGAATGGCTTTTCCCCCGGCGTTAAACCTCAGTCCCGCCATTTCAATAATTGGGCCATCCGGCATGTGCTCCCCGGGGATCCATTGGGGGTAGTAAAGCGTCACCGGCCCCGGCTTCACCGGTATCTGCATGTGCGAGTGAAGTATTCTTTGCGGCGCTTGCGACGCATCCACTACCAGCCGAATCGGGGCGGGGATAGTTTGGGCTCCGGCGTCGGTGCTAGCAACACATGTTGCTGCGGCGATGAATGCGATCCCTACCAGGATATGGACGGCCAATCGAATCATGAATTCCTCTCGAATTTATGCTGGGCGGCGGCTCAGCGACTCCTTAGTTTGCACTCACTCCAAGTTGCAAAAACAGAAAGCTGAGCGCCTGCGCGGTTTCTTCAATTTGCTTATTCAGCGGACGTCCGCCCGAATGGCCGGATTTGGTGTCGTACAGGAGCAGAATTGGGCGGTTCGATCGAGTCGCGGCCTGCAGCCGAGCCGCCATCTTTCGCGCGTGGAGCGGCGCAACGCGCGTATCTTGATCGCCGGTGATGAACAAAACGGCCGGGTATTTCACCCCATCATGGACGTTCTGATACGGCGAATAGTTGATCAGGTATTTGAACTGCGCAGGATCGTCCGCCGAACCATATTCCGGCACCCAAAACGGTCCTCTGAGAAATCTTTGGTATCGCAGCATATCGAGCAGCGGGTATTGGCAGACGACCGCCTGAAATAGGTCCGGCCGCTCGGTAAGCGCCGCGCCGACAAGCAGCCCCCCATTGCTGCCGCCTTCAATTGCCAGCTTCTTTGAGCTTGTGTAGCCGTTCGCGATCAGCCACTCGCCTGCGGAGATGAAATCGTCGAACACCGTTTGCTTCCTTTCCAACATTCCCGCCCGGTGCCAGGCTTCACCGAATTCGCCTCCGCCGCGCAAGTTCGGCTGTGCGTAAACTCCTCCGGCATCGGCCCACGCCACGGCCTGTTCAGTGAAGACGGGCGTGAGGCTGACGTCGAACCCTCCATAGCCGGTCAGCAACGCGGGCCTCGCGCTATCGCGTTTCATCCCTTTCTTGTAAAACAGAAACATCGGCACCCGCGTCTTATCCTTAGACGCGTACCACACTTGATCCACGGTGTACGCGCCGCTCTGAATCGGCACGGAAGACGCCGCCCAGGTCTCCAGTTTTCCCGCGGTGAGATTGTATTTGTAGATCGTGTCCGGAATGTTAAATGAGCTGAAATCGATGTACACGTTGGGGCTGTCCCAGGCGCCGCCAAGGCTGCCGATCGCCCCCAGGGCTGGGAAAGTGACTTCACCAGCGGATTTGCCATCCCTCTCAAAAATATTCAATTGCGAGGTTGCGTTGCGTATGTACTGCACGAGAACTTTGCCGCCGAGCGCTCGCATATTTTCGATCGCTGCGTCGGACTCAGGCACGATTTCCTTCCATTTATCTTTCGCGATGCTGTTCAAATCCACCGAGTAGATGTGCCATCGTGGCGCCTTCCAATTTGTGCTGACAATAAGCTCTCCATCGGCAATCTCTCCCTGAAACAGCGAGTCAACATCGTTGACGATCGGCTTCACTCCGTCCGGAGTCTTCAGATCTTCGAAGTAAATCTCCGAGCGCGTGATCCCTGAGCCATAGAAGACATGAATCAGCAGGTATCGGCCGTCCTCTGACAATGACGGTACGATGATTTTGTCCAGTCCATAGCCGTTTCCGAAGATCTCTTTGTCTCGCGCGGCCGCTGTGCCTATCACGTGGTGAAACACGCGGGGACCCTGGTCCATCTCGCGCGCGTAGTAGATGCCTCGATTGTCAGGTTCAATCGAGATCCCTGAGTACCGCCCGTTTGGGAGCGCATCCGTCAATTCCTTGCGCGTGTTGGTATCCAGGAATTTTACGGTCACTTCATCCTGTCCTCCCGTGCGAATGAAATAAGCCGCCAGCGATCCGTCGTGTGACACATCCATCAATCCTGCGCTGATCGAATGATCTCGGCTCAACCCGTGTGGATCGATCAGTACTTCGCCAGAACCGTTCGGTCCTTGGCGCTTGTAGGTCACGTAGAGATCCTGCTCCGCTTTCCGCTTACCAAAAAAATACCAACCGTTCCGTTCCCTGGGCAACTCGACAGAATCGACCTTCATTAATTCGCTTAGGCGCTTGGTAATCGCGGCCTTCCCAGGAAACGAATCGAGCGCCGCACTCGTGCAAAGGTCTTGCGCGTCAATCCAGGCGCGTGTTTCAGGACTGTTCTGGTCTTCCAGCCAGCGGTAAGGGTCTAGGATGGTCACGCCGTGAATGGTTTCCTTCGTGCCATCGATGCGGGCCGCAGGAGGGCACCCGCCTTTCGCCGTTTTTTTCTGAGCGACACACCTCGGCGCAACGAGTCCGATGGCAAGCAAGATTCCGGCGAGAGCGAAGCCTACCGCACCCGAAAATTCTGATACCTCGGCACAAAAGCGCGCTCGATTCACAGTCGTCATTTTTCTTGATTCCTGGTGCCCGCCACCACAAGCTAGGCGATGGGCGTTCGAGTCTTGCGAGCGGGATTAAAGAAAGGCAGTTCTCTCGCCGTGGCCCGCACTTTGTGACGCACCGCTTCAACCGTGAGTTCCATTTGCAGCTCGGTCCCCGGTTGAGCCTGTTCGCGTTGAAGACTCGCCAGCGCGATCATTTTCTTCAGCGAAGGCGACCAGGTCGTCGAAGTCGCCTTGCCCACTTGCAACCCGCCTCGATAAACGGGAACCGGAACGCGCGATGCCGTGCTCTGCACCTGCGGCGCCAGGCCGATCGCGTCATACAGCCGCTCCACGTCGTCCCAGTTGATATCGAGACCCATCAGCAGCCGCTTGGGACCGCGTTTACTTTCTGCCTCGAGAGCCGCGCGGCCGATGAAATGCTCTTTCTTCAAATCCACCAGCCGCCCCAGCCCAATTTCATACGGCGAGTACTTTTGAGAATCGATCAGCGCCTTCTTGCTGCTGAAGTAGTCCACCTCGATCAGAATCAGTCCCGCTTCGATGCGCGCGACGTCAAGCGCGATCATCCCGGCCGCATGCAAATCGAATTGCGCGCCGTGCTCGAAAAGCGCGTCCCACACCTTCGGCGCATCGCCCCACGCCATCCAGACTTCATATCCCAGATCGCCCGTGTAGCCCGTGCGCGAAATGTCCACTTCGACGCCGCCAATTTTTCCGCGCGTGAAGCGGAAATATTTCAGGCTCCCAATCTCCGCCCCGGCTGCCTGCTTCAGCAGGCGCCCGGATGTCGGTCCCTGCACCGCCAGCGCCGCTACTTTGTTGGAAACGTCGTCGATCTCCACGTCGAGGCCGAGCGCGTTTTGACGAAACCAGCGCAGGCTGGGGTCCGCGGCCGTCCAGCGATAAAAATTCTCCCCCAGCCGTGAAATCGTTCCATCATCAATCACCTTGCCTTGCTCGTCACACCAGCAGCAGTAAATCACCTGGCCCACCGCCACCTTGTTGATGTCCCGCGTGATCACGCGGTTCACAAATTTCGTCGCGTCCTTGCCGCTCACCAGGTACTTGAACAGCGGCGAAACGTCGATCAGCGCCGCCGCATTGCGGATCGCGTTGTACTCGTGTTCGTGATGCATCTCGTACACGCTCACCGCGTAGTAGCCAGACCATTCGCGGTAATTCATGCTTTCGCACAGCTTCGAAGTTCTCTCGTGGACCGCCGTTCCAATCGGCACAGTTGCTCCTCTATTTCAAGCCCATCGCTAATCGTGCGCCCGCAAATTATAGTGTGCCCCTCACGCGTCTCGCAAGGCAAAGCGCCTTGCCTAAGCCACAAGCAGGCTCTTTTCAATCGCGCCATCGTTCGGCATAACGCTCCGGCACAACGTTCCTGCACAACGTCGGCACAACCGCAATTCTCGCTCTTCTAGCGTCTTCTAGCCGCCGATCTTGTGAGTCTGTACCAGGGCTTGTAGAATGCTGCGGCCCTCGCAAAAGCCTGCGAAGCGCGAAGCAAACTCAAACGAAACCCATGTCCAAGCGATACGACGTCATCGTCATCGGCGGCGGCCACAACGGCCTTGTGAACGCGGCTTATCTCGCACGCGCAGGAAAAAAAGTTCTGGTCCTCGAACGGCGCTACGTCCTCGGCGGCGCCGCCGTGACCGAAGAAATCATTCCCGGATTTAAATTTTCTGTTTTCTCTTACGTCGTCTCGCTGCTGCGCCCCGAAATCATTCGCGATCTCGATCTCCCGCGCCACGGTCTGGAAATTCTGCCCCTCGACGGCACGATGACGCCCATGCAAAGCGGCAATTATCTTTGGCGCGTCAACGACCACGCGAAAACGCGCCGCGAACTCGAACGCCATTCGAAGGTCGACGCCGAAGCCTACGAAGAATTCGGC